>Ga0209702_10002845_pt1 | contig 28880 bp, 28 predicted proteins | sample FRY01_FD_187210 | JGI IMG/M metagenome (GOLD analysis project Ga0209702, IMG submission 187210) | Freshwater microbial communities from Lake Fryxell liftoff mats and glacier meltwater in Antarctica - FRY-01 (SPAdes) (version 2) | ecosystem: Environmental > Aquatic > Freshwater > Ice > Glacier... | reverse complement strand
CGATTGCAACCCGATTGCGCGTTTCAGATGGCAGCCTCCTCAAGTTCTTGATAACGACAAACCGGATCCTCTCGTGCAGCGAAACCAAGAAAGAGTTTCATAACTGACTGCGGATGGAAGCAGGACTGCGTTGTTCTCAATGATCAAAGCTCAAACCTCAACCAGAAAAAATCCCGGCCCCCGGCCAATAGCGAAATGAATTTCGATTAAATTTTGACAAACCTTCTCATGGAAGTCGCTTACGACGTCGCGGGACGGCGGACAGGCTCTTGATATCCTGAGGCAGGGATGGAACCCCAGTCTTCGTCCCGAGCCATCGGGGCATTGACCCAAGCTTCGTGGTCACGCTTGGCTTCCTCACTTTTCTAAAAGCTCCAGCAATGGCACTTCCCCCTTTGCTCTTAGAAATGCCTCCGGGGGGAAATCCTTCCAACTTCTTAGTTCCTCCACGTAAGGTGCGAAAGAAAGGAAACTAGGCTGGGGGATTTTTAGAAGGAGTAGCCGACTGAGAGGGAGAAGACGGGGGTGGGGTCGAGGACGTCTTCGTCGGAGAAAGTTTTGGAGGAGATGGGAAGGAGGAGGGAGGCGCTGGCGGTGGTGCTGGCGTTGATTTTATAGCCAGCGGAGAGGGAGCCGAGGAGGGAGAATTGGCCGGTGTTTTCATCGCGGCCGGATTCTTCCCAGTGAGCGTAGCCGAGATATTGGGCAGTCAGGCCGGCGGAGAGGGAGAAGTCTTTGTTGACGAGGTAGGTGAGGCGCGGCGCGGCGGTGATTTCGGAGAAACCGCGGTAGCCCTTGCGGTTGTGGTAGAAGGGGAGGCGGGCTTTGGTGTAGACGTTCCAGGCCCACTTTTGGTTGAGGGGTTTGCCGAGGTAGAATTCGAGGAGGGGGTCGAAGGTGCCGTTGCCAAACTGGATGTGGAGGTGTTCCTGACCGGCGTCGCCGAGGACCCAGGGGTCTTCTTCGGTGTCGCCGATGGGGACGGTGAAGCCGAGGGCAACTCGCATGATGCTGCCGGGTCCGATGATGTCGGTCTTGCGCCACCCGAGGGAGAGTTCGGGATCGGAGAATCCGCGATGGGTCTCAGTGCGGTGATGGATGAAGCCGTTGCGGATGGAGGCGGTGTTTTCGACTGCGGTGGCGGTGGACGGGACTGCGGTGGAGGCAGTTTGGTCTTTGATGAAGTAGGGAAAGCGGAGGGCGAAGTCGAAGTCGCTTCCGATGGTGCGGGAGAGCCCGATTTCGTAGCGGTAGATATCGAGTTCGATATCGTGGAAGTGCTCGGGGACGGTGATGAGCGCTCCGGAAGGGAGCACGCCGTTGGTTTCCGGGTGGCCTCCGGTGAGGCCGAAGTTGAAGGTGGCATCAAGGCTCAGGCGCCAGGTGTTGGCGTCTTGTGAAAGCAGGCCGGCCTCGGCATCCCCCGACCGGGGGATTGAGGGGTTCGCTCAGGCGGGTCATCCGTAGGCGCCTGGGCACCGAGAACGAAGGCTGTGAGCAAGGGGAGGATCCGCGCATTCATGAGCGGAAGCTATCGGGGGTTTCCCTCCGGTGAAAGCGCGAATGAAGACTCCGGCGAAGTTCTTGCGGTAAGCCCAGAGGAGAAAGACTTCGAGCACGATCCACGCCAGCTCTTTGAAGGTTGGGAAGGGGTGTCTCTCCGGGTTCTCTACGAAAACGCGGAAGTTCCGCCTTTCGTGACTGGAAAATTCCAAGAGGAAGGCCGGGGGAGGTGATTTCTCTTTTCAAGGGAAAGGCGTGATGTCTTTGTCTCTTTCATGACATTGGAAACCCTTGAGAATTCTCTCCATAGTTGGCTTTCGCAAGGGGCCACCGATGTCTTTCTGAGCGAGGGTGAGATCCCACGCGTGCGGGTGAATGGTGAGGTGGTCCCGCTCGAAACTGGGGCGCTGAACCGACAGGATCTTGAGACCCTTTGGGAAGCCTGCCGGGCATCGGTGGAGAAAGACCGGGACCGCGATGTTAGGTATCAGATGAAGAACGGAGGCTATCTCCGGGTGAATCTTTACCGTGCCATGGAAAAGCTTTCGGCGGCGATTCGTCCGATCAAGGATGAGATCCCCGCGATGGATTCCCTGGGACTTCCCACCTCGTTGCTCCGTGGATGGACCAGCCGGACTTCGGGAATCATCATCGTGACGGGGGCTACCGGATCGGGCAAGTCCACTACGATTGCCTCGGCGCTTGATGATCTCAATCAAAGACGTCGTAGCCATATCGTGACCCTGGAAGATCCCATCGAGTATCTTTTCACCAATAAAGAATCCTACTTTTCGCAACGGGAGATTTCTTCCGACACTGATGACTTTGCGGCGGCCCTGCGTGCCACTTTACGGCAGAATCCTGACGTCATTATGGTCGGTGAAATTCGCGATGAGGAAACGGCCCGGATGACGCTCCGGGCGGCGGAAACGGGGCATCTTGTCCTGACGACCTTGCACAGTCCGGGAGTGGTGGAAACGATGGAGCGGTTGACAAATTTCTTTCCTTCCGATCAGCGGGCGACGTCATTGCTTTTGCTGTCCCAGCATCTCATTGGGGTGGTTTCACAGGCCCTGCTTCCCGGAACGGATGGTTGGTTGAAGCTGGTCACGGAATACTTTGAGAACGAAGGTGCGACCCGGAAGTGGATTCGTGAAGGACTTTACCGTGAGATGCATGAGTTCCTTTGTCGTGCCGAGAATGAACACACCCGTGACCTTCTTTCCGGCTTGGTCGAAGCCTACCAGGCGGGCCTGATCTCGGCTGAAACTGGTCGGAATGCCGCCCCCAACCCGGGCGATTTTGATCGGGTTGTTCGCGGCATCGTTTAAAAAAATCAATCATGAGTGAACCTAGGGAAATCATCGACTACCTCCGCCAGACCACCGAACTCGGTGGTTCCGACTTACACCTTACGGTGGATGCTCCTCCGGCAACCCGTGTCGACGGCACCCTACGGGGTTTGGAGGACTTTCCGCTGACGGCGGCGCAGGTGCGTGCGCTCATTCTCGACACCATGAACGAAACCCAGCGGGCGACGCTCGAGGATGAGTGGGAGCTCGACTACGCGCTCGAAGCCCGTGGGATCGGGCGCTTCCGGGGGAACGTTCACTATTGTCGCCAGAATATCGAAGCGGTGTATCGCTTTATCCCGGAGGAGATTCCAGATCTTTCCACGCTGGGACATTATCCGATTTTGGAAGAGATTTGTCATTTACAATACGGACTGGTGTTGATCACCGGAATCACGGGATCGGGCAAGACGACCACTCTTGCGGCGATGGTGAAGAGGATTTCCGAGATTCGTTCCGGCACGATTATTACCTTGGAGGATCCCATTGAATTTATCCACAAGCACAATTCATCGCTCATCAAGCAGCGCGAGATTGGCCGCGATACCAAGTCGTTCGGACGGGCCTTGCGACAGTGTCTTCGTCAGGATCCGGACGTCATTGTCGTGGGCGAACTGCGTGACCGGGAATCGATGCAGATTGCCCTCACGGCGGCTGAGACGGGCCACCTTGTGCTGAGCACCTTGCACACCGTGGACGCCCCGAAATCGATTGAGCGGATCATGGATGTCTTCCCGCCGGATCAACAGCGTCAGATTGCTTCGCAGCTTTCGAACGTGTTGGAAGCGGTTGTTTGTCAACGTCTTCTACCACGGGCTGATGGTCCGGGCCGGGTTCTCGCGACGGAAGCGATGCGGGTCACGAGTGGCATCGAAGTGTGTCTTCGTGAGCGGAAGATCGAGCAGTTGATTGGCTTGATGGAAATCGCCCGCAAGGACGGTTGCCACACCATCGACGACTGCCTAGAAACGCTTTCGATGAACAACTATATTACCATCAACGAAGTCCGCAAACACTGCCGCGACGCGCGAAGATTTTCGCCGGAGAAGTTGGGGGATCTGCCGAAGTCTTAACCGAATATTTAGAATCGATCCCAAGAGCCGAATGATGGCTGGGCGTGGAGCTGGAGCGTGGAATTGAAAGAATGAGAAGGCTGAACGGCCGCGGATGCCTTCGTCATCGAAAAAACTTTTGTGGAATAAATCGAAGGTGCTATCGTCCCATCTGAAAGACCATGATCCGTCGTTTGTCAGCGTCCTTGTTCCTTCTGGGAATGGTCGTGCTGGTGCTCTTGAAGCAACCGGCCTTCGCTTACTGTGGGCACACCGAGCACTTCTTTATTTCCGACTGTGGATGTGAAGAAGAGGTGGTGGAGAGTGTTTGTCCGCGCTGCCAGAAAGAGGAGGCTCCGAAACCTTGTGGCGATTGTTCCGAGAAAATCCAAGTTGATGTTGATGATCTTGTTTGGTCTGACATCGGGATGACTCCTCTGATCGAATGCTCTTGGGCCATCCTCGATGGCGATGCCCGGCCGGTGGTCTTCGAAGTCGCCAGTTTGGTGGTTGTGGCTCCAGCCCGCCCACCACCGTCGCCGTCCGGTCCTTCTCTTTTCCTTCTCAATTCGGTCTTCCGACTTTGATTGCGCGATCTAGTTCGGCCCATCCCTTCGTGGGTGCCGCCTCGAGCTCCCTCTGATGTCCCGCGTCTCGCGGCGCGAGAGGACATCTGATGCGTTGATGAACCAGGCCCGACCTTCCGCTCCCTACAAGCAGCTCCGGTCGGCACGCTCGACGCTCATTCCTGCAAAGCATTCCCGCCGTGAGATCGAGCTTCGCCTCACCGGCGACATGCCGCGTTACCTCTTATCTTCTCAATAAAGAATTTTCCCTGACTGGCCAATACCACTCCGAACACGAGTGGGGTGCCGGCTTCCGTTTCCGTTTCTAACCCAAAAACAAAAACCATGAACAAAATGAAATTGATCCTATCTCTACGCGTCCTCGCCTTCCTGCCTCTCCTTCCGCTCTCTTCGTTTGGATGAGACGGCTGAAAACTCACGAATCTGCCAGTTGGTGGAAGCATTTCAGACGATCAAGCCGGTCTCAGTTTCTCCTTTGATTATCGCTACCGGTATAATGATGACCTCTATCGCGGCTCCTCAAAATTGAGGAATCCCGCCGATGTCTCCACGACCTTTCAGCAATATTTGCTGAGCGGGGCCTGGAAGCTCAACGATGAATGGGTCCTGAGCGCCAGCCTACCCTTCACGAATGCTGTTCGCGAAGAAAAGGATGTTCCCGATAGCACCCTGAATGGTGTGGGGGACGCCACCATCTCAGCTCTTCTCATGCCCTGGGCTGGAGACGATTCAGTTCTCGGTGGCGTAGGCCTGACCTTTGGCTTGGTTCTGCCCACCGGTGATTCGAAAGACCAGCCACGAGTCGGAATTGCCAGTCCTTCTGTCTTCCAACTCGGAACGGGAACGACCCAGCTCACTCTGGGAGCGCGATACGCCACCAAGTTCGACAACTGGTCCTTTCAGGCTTATGTGGGAACAACGGTGCCACTCGACGAAAGCTCCAAGGGTTTTCGGCCTGCCGAGACGGTGTTTTGGAGTGCCGGAATTGGACGTCCCATTACCGATAATCTGAGCGCGCGTCTTTCGCTGGAGCTTTTCCACGGAGAGCGGGATGAAGTGGACGGAGTGGCGATTTCCAATACCGGATCGACGACCCTTTCGGTCGCTCCCTCGCTGGTCTATCGACTTCGGGATGACTTCGCGATCTCCGGATCGGTCTCCATTCCAGTCTATCGCGATGTCAATCAAAGCCAGCTCGTCGCTGCTCCGCTCTGGAGTCTTGGCCTCAATTACAGCTTCTAACAGAAAACACCGTAAAAAAACGCTTTTACAACGATTGCGGGCTTCCAGCCAAACGCCCTGCTGCGCCGTGGTGCGTTTTCTTTTTCTGCTTTCGTTTCTGATCCTGCCGCTCATAATACACTGATTATGAGCCGAATTCTGACGCCCCTGCTTGTGTTGATATTGGGGCAGCAAATCATCGCGCAAACGAGCGTTGTCCGCGTGCCGAATAGTGGCATCCAACCTCAAGCGGAGGTTGATGCGGACGGAACGCTGCACCTGATCTATTTCAAAGGTGAACCGGCGAACGGTGATTTGTTTTATGTGAACCGTGTCTCTGGAACAGAGGTGTTCTCCCAACCGGTTCGTGTGAATCAAAAACCTGAAAGTGCGGTGGCAATGGGGACGATCCGTGGAGCTCAGTTGGCATTGGGCAAGAATGATCGCGTGCACGTGGCCTGGATGGGCAGTGGCAAGACGGCGCAAAAGGGGAGCGGCAAACACCCAGAGCATCCGATGTTCTACACCCGATTGGATGAGTCCGGCACTGCATTTGAACCAGAGCGCAATGTGATGATGTGGACCGGTGGACTCGATGGGGGCGGAAGCGTCGCTGCCGATTCATTGGGTAATGTGTTCGTCGCCTGGCACGGTAGCCCCCCGAACAATTCAGATGGCGAGACGGGACGCGCAATGTATGTCGCAGTGTCGCGAGATGATGGCGCAACTTTTCGGCGTGAGGACCGGGCGAATCCGGAGCCGACGGGCAGTTGCGGGTGCTGTGGCATGCGGGCATTTATGGACGAGAACGATCATCTCCATCTCCTCTATCGCGCCGCCAATAAACTGAGTCGCGACATGACGTTGCTGACATCGGTTGATCACGGGAGGGCGTTTTCGTCTCAAACAGTTAACCGATGGTTTATCCAATCATGTCCGATGAGTAGCGCGGTCATGGCGGATCATCCGAGGGGGTTGCTCATTGCCACAGAGGTGGAAGGACTGCTGGAGTTGAGTCGCGTGGACGCGCTCGGGAAGCCACCCGGAAAGCTCAGCACTCTGTCGCCAGCGAAGGCCAAGCACGCATCAGTTGCTACGAATCAACGAGGTGAAATACTTGTAGCGTGGGCGCAAAACGCCGGTTGGGCCAAGGGTGGCGAGCTGAAATGGCGATTATTTGATGCTGACGGTATCCCCAAGAGTGGGGAAAAGAGTGGTGCGGAGTTGACGACATGGAGCTACCCTGTAGTGGTCACCGTAGGTGATGAATTCGTGATTCTCTACTGAGCCAGGTCGCGAACAACAAACAACTCATTGAGAATTCGGATGGTGCTTCAGGGCAGGGAATTCGGATTGTTTGCGGACCAGAATCGTTCAGGCTGTGGGGAGAAATCATGGGCAAAGGATACGAAACGAATCAGGCGCGAATCAGGGTCTTGCAGAGCTTTGGTAAGGACCTCGCGAGGCGGGCGAAGTCGACCTGTGAGCTGAGTCTGGCGAAGGGGGTTCCTTTGAAGATTTACGAGGTTCTGCCTGTTCCCTCGGAGCCGGATTTTGATCGTTGTCTGTTTCTTTCGGAGCCCACGATTGCCGCGTTGGAGAAGCCGTCGCTTTTGGTTGCTGGCGACTGGCGGCATTTGGGAGAATTGATCTGGGCTGAGAATCCTTTGGTGCCAATGATGGCCGTGCGGATTTTGACTTATCTGGGAAAAACGCACGATTGGTGTCGGGAGATTGTTGAAGAGGCGTATCTTGATGATGAGGTGGTCGCGATGGCAGAGGCTTCGCCGATAGGGTGAAAAGATTCCCGATGCAGAGGGGGATTTAAAGGAGAACCAGAGCGATGTTTGCCCGCCCTTTGATTTGATTCAGGTCAGTCAACATACCTTCCATGGCGGTCCGGATCAAACCGGTGCGACCACCGGAATGGTGATCAGCGGACCGAAGAAGAGGAGGTAAGATTAGGGCAAGAAAAGCGTTGGTGATTTCGTGAATTTTCGGAGTGTTGTGAGACTTGGCACTGCCTCTGCTCATGAATGGTCCTCATGATTGAATTGCCGGATTTAAGACAGGTCAGGTCTCTCGTTGCTGTTGCTGAAACAGAGAGCTTCACCAAGGCTTCGGAACTTTTGCGGGTGACGCAATCGGCGGTGAGCCATTCCATTCGCGCCTTGGAGACCCAGCTGGGCTGCAAGTTGCTGGAGCGCTCGGGAAAGCGGGTGGCGCTGACTCAACACGGCGTGGTTTTGTTTCGGCGATTCAAGGCGGTGCTTTCTGAACTCGAGAGAGCCTCGGAGGAACTCGCGGTTTTGAATCGCTGGGGGCAAGGACGTTTGCGGGTGGGGGTGACGCACACTTTGTGCACCTACCTTTTGCCGACGGTGATGCGGGAATTCCGCGTGCTCTATCCACGATGCGAGATTCATATTGAGTCGGGCGACACCTCGGATCTCATTTCCTGCCTCGATCACAGCACGGTGGATTTGGCCCTAGGGATGGAAGGTCGGACCCCGGTCTGGGCCCGGTTTGATAAGATTTTTGAGGATGAGATGGTCTTTATTGTCGCTCCGTCCCATCCATGGGCCTCGATGAAGGAGGTTCCTGCTGCGGAGGTCGAGAAGGAGTCTTTTCTGGTCTATGCGCGTGCCAGTGAGACCTACCGCCAGTTGAAGGAATCCTTTGAGTCCAACGGTTCAAGGCTTCGGCCAAGCCTGAGTCTGGGAGATATGGGGGCGATCAAGGAGATGGCCAAAGTGGGCATGGGCGTTGGCATTGTCGCGCCGTGGACTGTCACCGTTGAGGTCGAGAATGGCGAATTGGTGGCGATCCCTCTCGGGCATGTCAGCCACCGTCGCTCGTGGGGAATGTTCTGTCATGAGTCGCGTCATCTTTCGATGGTTGAAGAAGATTTCCTCAGAATCTGTCGCAAGGTGAGCAAGGCTCTGAAGGGGGTTGAGAACGAGGGTTGATGTTCGGGCCGCCGGGGGGCAAAGTGCCCACCTCTTCCTGATGAAAATCACCAAAATTGATCTCTCCTTTGTCTCGGTTGTGACCCGGGTGCCGTTGAAATTTGGCGACCAAACGCTCACGGGAGTGAGTTGTGCGCGGGTGGCGATTCAGGTGCAAGATGGAGACAGGTCGGCGGTGGGTTGGGCGGAAACGCCGCTGAGTGTGGCGTGGGTTTGGCCGTCGAGATTGGGTTACCAGGAACGGGAGGATCGACTTAAGAACTTTTGTGAAGTTTTACGCGGTGATCTGGTCGCGAATGGTGAGAGTGGGCATCCCTTTGTCGTTGGTTATCGGTATATCGAGGACCGGCTTCACGATCGCTTGGATGAAGAGAACGAGGGGCTGGGTGAGGACGCCGCGATGCCACATTTGGCGGGGCTGGTGTGTCTCTCGGCCTTTGATCTCGCGCTCTATGATGCCTTTGGGAAGCTTCACAAGGTGGGGGCATTTGAGTGCCTCGATCAATCGTGGTTGGGCGAAAAGGACCTGAGTCATTTTCTGGAACCTGCGGAGCGATTTGCGGGGAAGTATCCGGCGGATTATTTCGTGAAGCCGGAGAAGGTTTTACCGGTGTGGCACTTGGTGGGTGGCTTGGATCCGATTGATGAAAGTGAGCTGACGGGGAGCGAGCCTGATGACGGTTATCCGGTTTTGTTACGCGATTGGATTCAGCGGGACGGACTTGATTGTCTGAAAATCAAGCTGCGCGGGAACGATTTGGAGTGGGACTACCGACGTTTGCTCGCGATCGGAAAGATCGCGCTCGAAGAGGACGTCACGAATCTCACGACGGACTTTAATTGCATGGTGACGGATCCGGAGTATGTGAATGAGATTCTGGATCGTCTCAAGGAAGAGAGTGCTGAGATTTATGATCGCATTGTCTACGTGGAGCAGCCGTTTCCATACGATTTGGAGAAGAACCAGATCGATGTGCATTCCGTCAGTGAGCGCAAGCCGCTTTTCATGGATGAGAGCGCGCACGATTGGCGTTTTGTGAGATTGGGTCGAGAGCTGGGTTGGACCAGTGTGGCTTTGAAGACGTGCAAGACACTGACGGGAGCAATCCTGAGTCTCTGCTGGGCCAAGGAGCATGGCATGACCTTGATGGTGCAGGATTTGACGAATCCGCGATTGGCTCAGGTTCCGCATGTCTTGTTGGCGGCGTATGCCGGAACGATTTGCGGGGTGGAGAGTAATGCGATGCAGTTTTATCCCGAGGCCTCGGCGGAGTTTTTGAAAGTGCACCCGGGGCTTTATCAACGCCGGAAGGGAGTGCTGGATTTCAGCACGCTGAGTGGTCCGGGTTTTGGCTACGGAGGAGTTGAATTTCTGAAATAGAGGCCGCAAAAAAACCGCACCCTTGCAGGTGCGGCTTGGAAATTTGGAAGATTCGTTCGGGAACCTTATCGGCGGCGGCGAAGAAGGCCGAGAGCACCGAGGAGTCCGAGAAGAGCTGTGCTCGGCTCGGGGATGGCGATACTTCCAAGTGCCTGGCCGTTCAGGCCACTGTTACGGATCAGGGCGACTTCAGAGGGCGTGAGGACACGGTCCCACATGGCGACGTCGTCGATGAGGCCGTTAAATTCGCGTCCGTTGTCAGGGTTGCAACCAATGCAAAGGAGGTTTTTATTGCCGTTGCTTTGAGCAATTGCGGCAGGCCCAGCTCCAGTCGCTTCGAGGTTTCCGTCAACGAAAAGCTGGGTTACTCCGCCATTGGCGGTGGTGGCGACAATGTGATGCCAAAGTCCGTCTCCTAAAGGAGCAGCGCCATAGCTTGTTGTTTAGCGGAACTTCCTCCAAGCTTCACGGCGATGAGTGCCAAGGATGATTTGAAGACAATGTTGCTGGAGAAATCTGTTCGGACGGGGGATTTCACCCTGGCATCGGGCAAGAAGAGTGATCTTTACGTGGATTGCCGGGTGACCGCTCTCGATAACAAGGGAGCCCACTGGATAGGTGAAACTGGCTGGGAGTTGGTGCTCGGGGAAATCGAGGCCAAGGGGCTCGAGGTCGATGCGATTGGCGGAATGACGATGGGTGCTGATCCCATCTCGCTGGTGGTGGGCATGGCGAGCTCGAATCACGAGAAGGCCTTGCAGGTCTTTACGGTTCGCAAGGAGCCCAAGGGACACGGTCGCGGGAAGCAGATCGAAGGAAATTTTAAAGAAGGCGATAAGGTGATCGTTGTTGATGATGTCATCACGACTGGTGGTTCAACCTTGAAAGCGATCGAAGCCATCCGCGCGGCGGGTGGCGAGGTGGTTTTTTGTCTGGTTCTGGTGGACCGAGAAGAAGGGGGCCGTCCGGCGATTGAGGCGGAGGGCGTTCCGGTCGTGAGTATTTTTACGCGGAGCGAGCTGCTGGGGTGAAATTGAAGCGAGCAGCGGTCAGTCGCCTTTGAATGTCGGTTGACGAGAGCGAAAGAAGAGGCGAGGCGCGGTTCCGATTGATCATCGGGACGATCGCGGGTTGAATGCCCGGCATGACGAAACTTCTTGTGACCGGCGTTGTCGGGTTGGCTGCTGGCCTTGTTGGTGCTCTTTGCGGCGTGGGCGGTGGTATTATCATGGTGCCGGCCTTTGTCCTCATCCTGGGGATGGGTCAGAAGACGGCGGTCGCGACTTCGCTGGCGGTGGTGGTGGTGGCGGGGCTTTCGGGAACGCTCAATAATGCGCTGAAGTCGGATTTGATTGATTGGAAGGTCGTCGGGGTGACGGCCTTGGGCGCGGCGGTGGCTGCGTGGTTCGGGGCGGATTTGATGAAGACCTTAAGCAATCAGCAGCTGACACGGATTTTTGGGGTGTTGCTCGTGGTGGTCGGGGTCCGGATGTTGATGATGAAAGGGTGACCCTAAGGATCAGGGGGAGCTGCGTTTCGCACCTGACAAAGGTGGGATTTGCCACTAGGTTCGGGCCGTGGATTCGATCACACAAGCAGCCTTGGGAGGCGTCATGGGAGAGCTGGTGCTGGGTCGCAAGCTCGGGTGGCGTGGGATGGCGTGGGGCTTGTTGTTTGGCATCCTGCCCGATCTCGATATCCTAGCATATCCTTGGCTGAATGAGGTAGAGAAGATCAGCTGGCATCGTGGAATTTCGCATTCCATTCTCGTGATGTTTGTGGCGAGCTTCCTGCTTGCGAAGCCGTTGGCGTGGCTTCATCGGGAGCGGGGGCTGACCGCGAAGAGGGCAGGCTGGTTTGTCTTTCTAGCCTGGAGTACGCATGTCTTGATCGATGTTTTCACGAGCTACGGGACGCAGATTTTCGAGCCGTTTTCGAATCAGCGGGTGGCGTTCAGTAATCTTTTCATTGTCGATCTGTTCTTCACCTTGCCGATGTTGGTGGGGCTGGTGTGGGTTTTGTTTGGTGATCCGACTTCCGATGAGAGACGGAAAGTGATGTGGAGGGCATTCAGTGTGAGCTGTCTTTACGTCGTGTTCAGCTTCGTGATGAAGCTTTGGGCCTCCGATCAGATTCAGACAAATGTGGCGGCGGAGATTCCGGGCGGGAAGGTGGTGGCGGTGGCACCGACGCCCTTTAATACCCTTCTTTGGCGGGGTTTGGTGGAGACGGAGGAGGCCTATTGGGTCACGTATTGGTCGCCTTTCGATGACAAGCCAGCGAGTTTTGACTATGTGCCGAAGCGGCGTGAGCTGGCGAAGCGATTTGAGGGGCAGGCGCTCTTCGAGGCGCTCAAGTGGTTCGCCCGAGGGCATTGGGTGGCGCGGCCGGGCCCGGATGGCAAGGTGGTCTTCGTGGATGTTCGTTTTGGGGAGCTCCGCGATGTTGAGGATTGCCAGTTGTATCCTATGTTTCAGTGGCACTTGTCCTTTGATGAAGCGGGGGAGATGCAGGCTCCGTCTTACCGGCCCAGGAGCTCTCAGATGAAGGCGGCGTTGGGGTTAATTCTCGAACGGATCGGGGGGACGACGGAACGGTGGGAGTCCATGAAGGGCTTTTGAGCGTGGACAGGGTCATTATTTTTTGATAATCTAGGAACTGAATTTTGAGTAGAAAACTTGCCATCGGGGATGTTCACGGTTGTCTGAAATCCCTTAAGAGACTCTTGGAACTGGTGAAGCCTGAAGCCCGTGACCGGGTGATTATGCTGGGCGACTACATTGATCGCGGGCCCGATAGCCAAGGGGTGATTGATTATCTTATCAACTGGCCTTGGAAAGCCAAGCTGACTTTGTTGAAGGGGAATCATGAGTTGATCATGGCGGACTCTTCTCTTTCGGAAGAACATTTCTCCTACTGGTGTGATGTCGGTGGATTGGAGACCTTGCTTTCCTACAGTGCCCGGGTTGATCAGATCCCGGTGAGTCATTGGGAATTTATCCTAGGCGGAAAGCCCTTTCACGAGACCAAGAGTATCATCTTCGTTCATGGCGGGGTTGATCCCAAGGTGCCGATGGACGAGCAGGACTTTGATGAGTTAAGTTGGCGTCGTTTTTCCAATGCCAAGGCGCATCAGTCCGGTAAATTGGTGGTCTGTGGACATACCATTCAGCGGGGCGGGGAACCGGTCGACAAGGGGCATACGATTTGTATCGATACCGCGGCTTGCCGCGGTGGCTGGCTGACCTGTCTGGATGCCAAAAAGCGGCGGTATTGGCAGGCCAACGAGAAGGGCAAGACCCGTCAGGGTGTTCTCAAGAAGAAGAAGATCTCTAAGACTTCTTCCGAGCGAGGAAGTTGATCGCAAGGGTCATTTGGAACCAGCAGGCGAGTCCCAGAACGAGTGTGATTGCCAACAAGGCCAAAGAAGTTTGATGTCGTGGATCGGTGAGATCGGTGGGCCATTCCCGCGTGTAAAAGTGCATGATGAGGAGGGTCTGCGCGATGAGAAAAAAGACCGGGAAGAGGAAGAAGGAAGGCCTCCAAACCCGGCTGGCGAGTGAAAGTCCGGGGTGGGTCTTGACGCTCTGATTCCAGAGGCGGGCCCAGCCGAAGAGGACGACGAAGCACCAGAGGGCATTAAAAATCGGGATGAAGAGGAAGCGGATCGCTTTGCCACCCGTGAAGGGCGCACCGAACATCCGCATCATGTCCCAAGCGCGATGCAGATAGATCACGGCGAGCATGATCCAGGTGACGGAGGCAAAGCCAGCGAGCGAGTAGAGAGTGGTTCCGAGATCGCGGCTGGTGATTTTCCAACCTGCAAAGGCGAAGCCGATGGAAATGACGAGAGTGCCGAGAAGGAGGAGAAAGCTGGAGTGCCGGAGGTGGGGCAGGTAGAGGCCTCCCGGAGGGCCGTCGGCGATGGTGCGAACCTTGGGCGGGGCGTAGGGCTGTTCGTCGCTGAGGTCGGAGGGTGGTGGTTCCGGGACCGTTCTTTTCTGGGGGATCAAACCGACGATGCTGGACGCGGCTTGTTTTTCCTCTGATCCGTTTTTCCAAACGATGTGATGGCCGAGGAGTTTGAAGCTCGAGGCCAATTGACGGAGCTCCCGAAAATCCACAGGCCCGTGGATCTGGCCTTGGATCTCAAAACACCATCCGGAGGATGATCGTGAGTCTTGGGGCAGATTGCCGGGGGAGCGTGAAGGGAGCTCGGCCAAGTGGGTAGTCTGTTAGAAGTGGATCGCGTGACCGTCGGCATCCAGCGTAGCTTCGTGGATGGCTTCAGCAAGCGTCGGGTGGGCGTGAATGGTGGCGTGGATATCGTCGATCGTCGCTTCCATCGAAAGGGCGAGACCCATTTCGGAGATCAGGTCGGTGGCATTCTCTCCGATGATGTGGGCCCCGAGGATTTCGCCGTATTTCTTGCCGAAGAGGAGCTTCACGAAGCCTTCAGTTTCGCCGCTGGCCTGGGCTTTACCGAGGGCCTGGTATGGGAACTTTCCGACTTTGTATTCGACGCCTTCTTCCTTGAGGGCTCGTTCGGTCTTACCTACTGAAGCCACTTCGGGGTAGCAGTAGGTGCAGCCGGGGAATTGGTCGACGCGTTTGACGGCGTGTCCTTCGACGAAGAGTCCTTCGACACACTGCATCGCCTCGAAGCTGGCGGTGTGGGCGAGCCAGGGAGGGCCGGCAATGTCACCGATGGCGTAAACACCGGCGATGGAAGTTTGATAGCGATCGTTGATCTCGACCCAGCCGCGATCGGTGAGAGCGGGTTGTTCTCCGCCGGGCAGGACGGGGGCGACACCAATGGCGACGAGGCAGGTCTCAGCGGTGATTTCCTGGGTGCCTTTGTCGTTTTCAACCGTGATCGTGACGGAAGTTCCGTTGTCCTTGGTTCCGACGACTTTGGTGCCGGTGAGGCATTTCACGCCGGCTTTGTGGTAGCTTTTGGTGATGGCGTCGCTGATTTCATCATCTTCGACTGGAAGAAGAGCGGGCATCATTTCGATGAGAGTGACTTCAGTGCCAAAGCTGTTGTAGACGTAGGCGAACTCGACGCCAATGGCTCCGCCGCCGATGATGATCATCGACTTGGGTTGCTTCTCGAGAATCATGGCCTCTTTTGATGAGATGACCGTGGTGCCATTGAAGGGGAGGCCGGGCATGGGGCGGGACTTGGCTCCGGTGGCGATGATGACGTTTTTCGCGTCGATGATCTCGGTGGATCCGTCCTCTTTTTTGACTTCGACTTTGCCGCTTCCAGCGACGGAGCCGAAGCCCTTGAGGTAGTCGACCTTGTTCTTCTTGAAGAGGAACTCGATTCCACCGGCGAGTTTCCCGGAAACCTGGCGCGAGCGGCCGATGACTTTGGACCAATCGTATTGGAGGTTGTCGAAGCTGAGGCCGAACTTGGCGGCATCGTGCTTAAGCTGATGATAAAGGTGGGCGTTTTTAAGGAGAGCCTTCGTCGGAATACATCCCCAGTTGAGGCAGGTTCCACCGGCGCGTTCCATTTCGACGCAGGCGACCTTTTTTCCAAGTTGACCAGCGCGAATCGCGGCGACGTAGCCTCCAGGGCCTCCTCCGATGACGACAAGATCGTATGACATGCCCGAAACGTGGCCGGAGGGGGCGCAAGAATCAAGGCGGAAGGTTTAGAACGGCCAGATGAGCGGAATGAGCAGGCTGGCGGTGATCCAGAGGATGAGATTGAGCGGGAGTCCGACCTTCACAAAGTCCGAGAAGCGGTAGCCGCCAGCGCCGAAGACGTAGGTATTTGTTTGGTAGCCGATGGGGGTGGCAAAGGAGGCGCTGGCTCCGAACATGAGGGCAATGAGGAAGGGGAGGGGGGAGACGTCGAGGGTGTGCGCGAGTTTGACGACGATGGGGGTGAGGACGACGGCGACGGCGTTGTTTGAGACGAGTTCGGTGAGGACGGTGGCGAGGAGGTAGGTTCCGCAAAGCATTCCCCAGGGGCCGAGGGGGCCGGCGAGGTCGATGAGGCCGTTGGCCATGGTCAAGGCGGCCCCGGTTTTTTCCATGGCCCCGCCGAGGGTGAGCATTCCTACGATGAGAAGCAGGATTTTCCAATCAACGGCCTGGTAGGCTTCGGTGGATTTGACACAACCGGTGAGGAGGACGAAGAGGGCGGCGATAAAGGCTGCCGAGAAGGTGTCGAAGGCGAGCGTGGGAAGCCCGAAGGACGCGAAAGGGAAGGACGCGAGGACGATGAAAATGCCAAAGCCCGCGATGGCGAGAGGGGCTTTTTTGCGGTTGTAGGTCTCGGCCTGGGGCTCGGAGAGGGAGATGAATCCACGTTGTTGTTTGAGGCGCTCGATGCTTTCGCGGCTGCCTTGGACGAGGAGGGTGTCGGCGAATTCGAGTCGTTCGTCGCGGAGGAGCTTGGTGATGTTGGCTCCTTCGCGGTGGATGGCGAGGACGAGGATGCCGAAGTTCCGGCGGAAGCCAATCTTGCCCGCTGTCTCGCCTACGAATTCTGATCCTGGAGCCAGCATGCCCTCGAGAAGGACGGCTTCGGTCTCCTCCATGGCGACGAGGTCGGCATTGTCGAGGCCGATACGGACCTGGTCGGATTGTTTGAGGTTGGCGACGCCTTTGGTGCCGGTTCGGAGGAGGAGGCGGTCGTTTTCCTGGAGGGTGAGGGCGCTAAGGAGGTCGGGGAGGACTTCACCGTGGCGTCGAATTTGCAGGATGCGCATTTTACCGATGTGCTTATCGGTCGCAGATTCGGCATTTTGGCCGATGAGTTTGGAGCCTGCGGGGAGGAGGACCTCGAGAAGGAATTCGCGGGTTGAACCCGGGGAAATGAGGGTGGAAAGGGTTTCCCGACTTGGGAGAAGTCGGGGCGCAACAAACCAGAGGTAAAGTCCGCCCACCGCAGCGTAAACTAGGCCAAGTGGAGCGATGGAAAAGAGCGAAAGCGAGGCGATGCCCTGTTCGCGGATCATGCCGGAAACGAGGATATTCGTCGAGGTGCCGGCGAGGGAGCAGGTTCCACCGAGGATGGTGGCGAAGGAAAGAGGGATGAGGAGTTTGGAAGGCTTCAAGCCGGATTCGCGGCAGAAGCCCATGATGACCGGGAGGAGGATGGCCACGAGGGGGGTGTTGTTGACGAAGGCGGAGAGGGGGATGCAACCCACGAGGATGAGGAGGAGCGCGCGTCGTTCGCTTCCCTTGGCGAGCTTGTTAAATGCTCCGCCGAGCCGCTCGATCTGGCCCGTCCTTTCGAGCGCGGCAGTGAGGATAAAGAGGGCCCCAATCGTGATCGGAGCGGGATTGGCGAAGCATTTTAAAACTTCCGGAGGCGTGAGGATGCCTGAAATGAGGAGGATTCCCGCTGCGGAGAGCGAGATTAACTCGACGGATAAGCGGCCTTTCCAGAATAAAAGGAAGGTGCCAATCAGGAGGATGAACACGACGGGTTGATGCCAAGGTTCGGGCATGCTTTCTCTTATCCCGTTTTGTGGAAATTCCAATGAAATCTGCAAGACGGAGAGGCTGCGATTTTTCCAAAGGGCTCACGCCAAGGGCTCGCTTCCGGCGGTTTCTGGATGGCAAGGGGAAAGTCCTTCTCGAGATCAATAGCACCGAGGAGGAGGTCGAGCCGACCGAGAAAATCTTCAAAATACTGTAAAAGTGGTGGAGAACGTGACCTAGGTCTCAGTAAGACTTGATGATCCGGAGGACAAAGCGTAAAATCTCCCCGGGCCAAACCTTCCCTTGCAGCAATCGCTCCTTGGGTTAGAAATCCCATAACAATTCATGAGTTCTTCCCTCACCGTACCAGAAGCCCGCGAGCAGCTCGATGCTCATACCGTCGAAATGATCAACTGGCACTTTTCGCCAGAGACCGGTTGCCCGTATTGGCTCGACTGGGCAAAGCAGGCTGGGTGGGATCCCCGTGAGAAGGTGAAATCTTTCGCGGACATGATGCACTTTGATAACTTCGACGACGAAGTTCTGCGCAAGGAAGATCCCGCCAAGTTCATTCCGAAAGCATACGCAGGTCGCCCTTACAATGTTTTCGAAACCGGCGGCACGACCGGGATGCCGAAGCAGCGTATCGGCTGGGAGGATTATAAAACCGACTACACCGAATTTTCCAATCACTACGGCCCCGACTTCTTCCCGCAGGGTGGCAACTGGCTGATGGTCGGGCCGACCGGACCACGTCGTCTTCGCATGGCCATCGAGCACCTCGCCAACATCCGCGGGGGCGCTTGTTACTTCATCGATCTCGATCCGCGTTGGGTGAAGCGCCTCATCGGGATGGGTGAAATGCAGATGGCGAAGGCTTACCAAGAACACGTTATCGACCAAGCTGTGACGATCATTCGCCACCGCGACATTCAGTGTCTCTTCACCACGCCCAAGCTGCTGGAAAGCCTTTCGCTTAGGATGTCTCTCGCTGATGCCGGAATTCGCGGAGTTTTCGCCGGAGGCACCACGATGACTCCGCAGTATGTCAAGTTCATCCAAGAAGAAGTGCTCGAAGGAAAAATCAACTACGCGCCCACTTACGGCAACACCCTCATGGGCCTCGCGATCTCCAAAAAGCGTGAGCCCGGCGAATATTCCCTCACCTATTATGCCCCACAACCACGCGCGACTCTGCGTGTGGTCGATCCCAAGGACTCCGCCAAGCTCGTCGAATACGGCGAATACGGTCGCGTTGAATTGACGACCATGACCAACGAATTTTTCGTGCCGAGGTTCATGGAGCGTGACGAGGCGATCCGACGTCCCGAGTGCGAGGAATTCCCTTGGGATGGAGTCGGTGATGTCCGTCCGTTCCAGTCCGGAACCAAGGCCGTGATTGAAGGTGTTTATTAAGCGTCTTGGCGTGCTGAGTTGGCGATTAGCTTTTAGCTAGGCGAACAAACGATGAAGGATTTTAGAAAGCTCAAGGTGTGGGAGAAAGCGCATGCTTTTGCGCTGCAACTCTGCCAAGATCGCGGACTTCTAATCTCCGAAAAACATACCCGCCTGAACGACTTTCTCCTCGACTGCAATCGCATGCTCAACAGCTTTCTCCAAACTCTCCAAGAATCGGAGCGCCAGCTCCAAAAAAGCAAAGCCCCGGTTCCCCAAAAAAGCTAATTGCCGACCCTTATTACCAAACTGCTCCGCCACCACCCGCCATGCAAATCCCTATCCTCCGCCTCGGCCAAGAATACCACTCCGCCGACCTCGTCGAACTGAACGCCGACCTTGTCACCCATACCGCGAACCCGGGGTTGATCCGTCGTGATCTTCTCCGTATTCATGAATCGAAAGCCGCTCTCGATGCGATCCCGGCCGAGACGCTGGCGGACTATTGTGAAGCAGCTGCCGAGCTATTCATGAATGCCGAGTTGCCCTGTGGCGACTCGATGCAAGGTCCTCAGGACTACATCGAATCGCTCTCCGCGCTCACTCGGCTTCCGCACACTCTCGTGCGAATGAACATGAGTAAGATCCACGCCGCGATGTCCCAAATCCGCACCGTGATTGGCGGGTTGACCCGTGGTATGCCTCTGGAGATTTTTGATCGCGGCATCACTTCGGTCGGTGGTTTGGATGTCAATTACTACCCCGCGACTAGCTCGCTGGGAGTATCACTTCCGAGCAATGCACCCGCGGTGAACTCACTCTGGCTTCCTGCCCTCGTGATGAAAATTCCGGTCCTACTTAAGCCGGGCCGCGAAGATCCCTTTACGCCACTGCGGATTGTGCAGGCCATGATCCAGGCGGGCTTCCCCAAGGAAGCCTTCGGCTACTATCCGACAACTCACGAAGGGGGCGACACGCTCCTGACTTCTTGTGGGGCGGGAATCTCTTTTGGATCCGATGTTACGGTGAAGAAATACGCACCCTTTAAGACGATCCAGGTTCACGGAACCGGTCGATCCAAGATCTTGATCGGTGAAGATTACATCGACCGATGGGAAGAATTCATCGATGTCCTAGTGACTTCGGTTTCCGCGAACGGCGGGCGTAGTTGCATCAACACCTCGGCGATTTTGGTGCCGTCTCATCGCGATGAAATTGCGGAGGCCCTGGCGGCGAAGTTGGCTGAGATCAAGCCGCTGGCGCGTGATGATTCGAAGGCAGTCCTTTGCGGCTTTGCGAATACGGATCTGGCCGAGGGCATCGATGGCATGATCGAGGGACTTCTCGAAGAAGAAGGGGCCCGCGATGTCACTGCGGCCCATCGTGGTGGTGACCGAAAAGTGGAAGCCTTTGATCAGACTTATCTCTGTCCGACTTTGATCGCTTGTGATGACAAGGACCATCCTCTCGCGAATACCGAGTTCATGTTCCCTTATGCGAGTATTGTCGAAATGCCGCAGTCCGAAATGTTGGCGAGTATCGGAGAGACGCTTGTTGTGAGCGCTTTCACTGAGAACAAGGATTGGATTCAGGATCTCATGCTGAGCCCCGACATCGAACGCCTCAACATCGGACCTTTCCCCACGAACCGCGTGCAGTGGGAGCAGCCTCACGAAGGCAACCTCTTCGAGTTCCTCTACCGTCGCCGGGCGATCCAAGGGAATCTCTCGGCGGTGGGTTGATTGAATCGATGATACGCTGACGGCGATTTTTTGCTATCGAATTTCAGTCATCGGGCAAACGGATGTTTGCCCGATTTTCTTTGTGCGTCAGGGCAAGAGTCATCGCGCATGCGAAGACTGGCTTCGATAAGGCCCACTACTTCGTCGTGCCACCCGGCGCCACCTCGGTCTTGTAGGTCGCAGCGCTTGTTTCCGATGAGAGAGAATCGTATTTCAACAGCAGGTGATTTGTGGTAGACGATCGTCAGGTGCCCCGAATTTTCAATCTACCGCTGACTTTGGTGTTGTCGACCCTGCTCCCGATGATTGCGTGCGGGAAAGGAGATCCGGCAGAACATTGGGCTTTCCAGCCGCTGGCGGAACCTGCGATTCCGCAGGTTCTTGATGCGAGTTGGTTGCGCACCCCGATCGATGCCTTCGTCCTCTCCCGGCTTGAGGCGCAGGGACTGCATCCAGCACCGCAGACTGACCCACAGACCCTGCGGCGACGCGTGTCCTATAATCTCACCGGGCTTCCGCCTGCGTATGATCCGGATGCCACGAAGGCCTTCGGCGAAGCGGAGATCGAGGGGCTGCTCGACTCCCCGCACTTCGGCGAACGTTGGGCACGGCACTGGCTCGACGTGGCGCGGTATTCGGATACCAAGGGTTATGCCTACGCTTCTGAGGAGTTTACTTTTGTCCACAGCTGGCTTTATCGCGATTGGGTCGTGCGCGCGTTCAACGAGGATCTACCCTACGACCGGTTTCTGATGCTGCAGCTCGCGGCCGACCGCCTCCTAGCACGCGGCGAATGCCCCCCGACGGACCTGGCCGCGATGGGTTTCCTCACGCTCGGCGGGCGCTTCATTGGCGTCCGTCAGGACATCATTGATGACCGCATCGATGTCGTCACCCGTGGTATGCTCGGGCTGACGGCGTCTTGCTCGCGCTGCCACGACCACAAGTTCGACCCGATCCCGGCGGCGGACTACTACTCGCTCTACGGCATCTTCGACAGCTCTCGGGAGCGGATGGTGGCGCTCGGCCAGAGCGACGATGCCGAGTTGGCCAAGCGCCGCGCCGCCCTCGAAACCAAGTTTGAACAGGCGGCGCAGGAGGCGGAGGTGCGCTTCCTCGATCGGGTCTCTGACTACCTGATCGAGGCGCTCGACATCAGCAAAGTGCCCAAGCCTGATTTCGCCGAGATCATCACCAAGGATGACCTCAACCCGGAACAGGTGCGGCGATGGTACGAATACCTCGCCCAATCTGACAAGGCACAGCACCCGGTGTTCGGAGCCTGGCACGCGCTCTCGGGGCTTCCCCCTGAAGCGTTCGTCGATGGCACTGCGCGGCGGCTTGTCGAGAGCTTGGGAAATGTCGATCCGTTAGTCTCTGCGGCGCTCTCCCAATCCACGCTCGGCGGGATGGAGGACGTCGCCCGCCTCTACGGGGAACTTCTCAGGAACCACGCATCGAACTCGGTCATCGCGGAGGTGTTGGGCGGACCTGGTTCGCCGATCGCCATCCCGCGCTGCCACCTGCATGATATCGAATGGCTCTTCGACGAGGAGACGAAGACGGGATTGAAGCGGCTGTTCGCCGATGTCGAGCGCCGCATCATCGAGCTGGGTGAGTCGGCTCCGCACGTCGTGGTGATGGAGGATGAACCTGTCCCGCAGAACGCGCGCATTCTGTTGCGCGGCGACTACTCAACCCAGGGCGATGAGGTGCCGAGACGGGCACTGAGCTTACTCGGTGCCACCGAGTTCGAGGATGGTTCCGGGCGGCTCGAACTTGCGCGCAGCATCGCCAGCCGCGACAACCCGCTGACCGCGCGGGTCATCGCTAACCGGATTTGGCAGCACCACTTCGGCACCGGGTTGGTCGATACCCCGAGCGATTTTGGCCTCCGTAGCGAGCCCCCGAGCCACCCGGAGTTGCTCGATTTCCTCGCCCTGCGCTTGATCGAGAATGGCTGGTCGCTGAAGGCCCTGCACCGCCTGATCGTAAGCTCGGCGGTCTATCAGCAGGGCTCGTCGCCGAGGCCCGAAGCGCAGCGAGTCGATCCCAACAACCGGCTGCTCTCATACTTCCCGCGTCGTCGGCTGGATTTCGAAGCGATGTACGATTCGCTGCTGGCCGCCGCGGGCGAACTCGATCTTTCCATCGGGGGTCGGCCTGGGGCGTTGCTCGGCGCGGATGCCTCGGCGCGGCGGAGCCTCTATGGGCGGATCGACCGGACGTTCTTACCGAGCACCTTGCGCGATTTCGATTTTGCCAACCCGGAGTTGCACAGCGCGCAGCGGCACGAGACCAATGTCCCACAGCAGGCGTTGTTCTTCATGAACAGCCCATTCGTCGAGGCGCGCGCGATGGCATTGGCGGGGCGCGTCGCAGGGGAAGCGGAATCCGAGCAAGGGATCCGATCGCTCTTCAAGTTCGCCCTGCGGCGCGAGCCGAGCCGAGCCGAGCTGGCCAGCAGCGAGAGCTTCATCTCGGCGGCGCTGGCGGCAGATGCCGTGGCGGCAGCGGCCGAGACCGCGTCGGCGATCCCGTCGGCGTGGCGCTACGGGTTCGGCGAGTATGAGGAAGCTGCTGGGCAGCTGGTGAATTTCACCTTACTACCGCACTTCAGCGGCGAAGCCTGGGGCGGCGGGGAGCAGTGGCCGGATGCGCAACTTGGCTGGGTCCGCCTCACCGCAGTCGGTGGCCATGTCGGAAATGACCTTAAGCACGCGGCGGTACGACGTTGGATCGCACCAGTCGATGCCCGGATCAGCATCAGTGGTACGATCGGGATCACCGCCGCGGGTGGGGATGGCGTCCGTGCGTTGGCGATTTCAGATCGCCGCGGTGTCCTCGGCACATGGACCGCCGAGTTCGGGAAGGCGGTCGCCGCGGAGCTCAATGAGATCGAGGTAAGCGCGGGCGAGTGCCTCGACTTCGTCGTCGATTGCCGCCCGGCCGGCCACATCCAGTGCGACCAGTTCACCTGGGCACCCGCGATCCTTCAGCTGGGCGAGCTGGATGGCAAAACCGGCCGGTGGAGTGCCGAGCGCGAATTCGCAGGAAGGCCTTCCGATCCTCCGCACCAGCTCACCGCTTGGGAGCGTCTCGCGCACACCCTCCTGCTGAGTAACGCCTTCATGTTCGTCGATTAGAGTCACCACAATGAGTCCACAACACCCACTGTTTACCCGAAGATCCTTCCTGCGCCGCTGTGGCATGGGGATGGGTTCGGTCGGCCTAGGAACCTTGCTGGCAGAGCAGGAGCAGGGGCTCAATCCGCTCGCGGGGCGTTCGCCACAGTTCCCGGGCAAGGCGAAGCGTGTCGTGCACTTCTTCCTCAACGGCGGGCCATCCCACGTCGATAGTTTCGACCCGAAGCCGATGTTGGCGAAATTCGCGGGCCAGCCCCTGCCGATCGAAAACTTGCGCACGGAGCGCAAGACCGGTGCCGCCTTCCCGTCGCCCTTCGCGTTTCAACGCTACGGCGAGAGCGGGATTGAAGTGAGCTCGCTGTTCCCGAAAATCGGCGCGTGCATCGACGACATCGCGGTGATCCGCTCGATGCAGGCCGAGCTGCCCAACCACGAGCCCTCGCTCATGCTGATGAATTGTGGTGACGCCGTACTGAGCCGCCCGAGCGTCGGATCTTGGGTGACCTACGGACTCGGTGCCGAGAACCAGAACCTCCCGGCCTTCATCTCGATGTGCCCAGGTGGCTACCCGATCAAGGACGCGCAGAATTGGCAATCGGGCTTCCTCCCAGGCATCTACCAGGGGACCTTCATCGACTCGCAGCACACCCGCATCGAGGCTCTCATCGAGAACATCCGCAACCGGTCGACGACGCCCCAGAAGCAGCGCGCCCAGCTCGACTTCCTCACCGAACTGAATGCCGAACACCGGCGCGATCGCGTGGGCGACCCACAGCTCGATGCCCGCATCCAGACTTTCGAACTCGCCTACCGCATGCAGATGGAGGCGAGCGACGCCTTCGACCTGAGCGCGGAGCCGGATCATATCCGTGACCTCTACGGGCGCGAGACCCACGGGCGCCAGACGCTCATCGCGCGCCGCCTGCTCGAGCGCGGCGTGCGCTACATCCAGCTGTGGCACGGCAAGGGCCAACCGTGGGATCACCACGATAACATCGAGGAGAACCACGCGAAACTCGCCCGCGAGATCGATCAACCGGTCGCCGCGCTTTTACGTGATCTCAAGCAGCGCGGGATGCTCGACGATACTCTCGTCATCTTCGGCGGAGAGTTCGGTCGCACCCCGACCGTCGAACTCAACAGCGCTGGTAAATCGCAGAACGGTCGCGATCACAACCCTTACGGATTCAGTGTCTGGATGGCGGGCGGCGGCATCCGCGGCGGGACGGTCTACGGATCGACCGACGAATTCGGTTTTCAGGCCGAGCAAAATCCGGTCACCGTCCACGATCTTCACGCCACCATCCTCCACCTGCTCGGCTTCGACCACGAAAACCTCACCTATCGCTACGCCGGTCGCGATTTCCGCCTCACCGACGTCTACGGCGAAGTCGTCCGCGGGATCCTAGCGTAGGAACAGCTTCTGCTTCGATTGCGCAATTGCTAGATTTGAAGCGCACCCCTCCGACTCGCTCGGGAGCGCGGGTCGGCAAGACCGCGAGAGGCATTAAGAATTCCCACTGGTAAATTTTATCAACAACCCACACGTTAGAATCCACTCCAATGGTCAGTAAGAAAGTCGAATGACAAGCCCCCGAACGTTCTCATGCGCCACAATCGCCACGCCCCTCTTGAGCTTGGCGCTGTTGCTGACCGTGCCCTGTCAGGCGGAGTCGGCCGATGACGATGCGGACTTCGCAGCGCTGCAAGCCGATGCCAAAATGTCCTTTGAGGAAGGAGTGACACCGTTTGTTAAGAATTACTGTGTAAAATGTCACGGGAACAAAAAAAGCAAGGGCGGACTCAACCTTGAGGTAGCGCTCAAGAGCCCCGGGAACACGGCTTCCAGCAAACATTGGAAGCAGGCCCTCGCCAATTTGAAGGCCTATGACATGCCGCCGGACGACGAGGACAAACAGCCAACGGAGGAAGAACGTCAGAAGTTTCAGGACTGGCTTGGCAAGATCAAGTTTCTCAGTCCGAAGGATCCCGGTCTCTTTGTGATCCGTCGTTTGACTAAGGTCGAGTATGGCAACACCCTGCACGATCTCTTCGGTGTTGATCCGAAAATCGCTGATGAGTTGCCCGATGAGGTCTTCGGTGAGGGCTATCTGAACACGCTGTCACCGCTTCAATCGGAGCAGTTTCTTGGGATCGCCAATCAGGTGCTGGAGCAAATCTTGGCCCCTGAGGATGAATCACCCACCGAGGTGCACAAACGCCTGTTCGGTGAAACGCCTGCGACAGGGAGTGATCTCCGCGCAGCGGCGAAAACGGTGGCCCGCGCGCTTGCCAGAAACGCGTATCGTCGGCCCCCTTCGGAAGCGGAACTCGAGGTCCTCCTGCGGGTCTTCGATCTGGCGCGGGACCACAAATTCGAGTATCCGGCAGCCTTGCGATTGATGCTCAAAGCGGTTCTCGTTTCTCCCCAGTTCCTCTTTATTACTCCTGCCAGCGAGGCCGAAGCGGGGCACAAGATTGTTCCTCTGGATGACTATCAACTGGCGTCCCGATTGTCCTATCTCTTGTGGGCAACGATGCCCGATGCCGAGCTATTCTCCTTGGCCGACAGTGGCAAACTCCACGAACCTGCAATTTTGAAGGCTCAGGTGAAACGGATGCTTCAGCACGAGCGCTCCCGGGCTCTATTTGATGGATTCGGCGCGCAATGGCTGGGACTTGGTGATCTGGAGAGCAAAACATTCGACGCCGAAAAGTTCCCAGAGATGACCGCCGAGATGCGCCTCGCGATGTACGACGAGGCTCGGCTGTTCTTTGAGAGCATCGTGCATGAGAACCAGAGTGTCGTCCGCTTCGTTGACAGCGATTACACCTTTCTTAACGAGACCCTCGCCACTCTCTACGGCATGGAAAAATCCGTTACCGGGGCAGAGATGCGCAAGGTGAAGCTGACAGATGCCAATCGCGGAGGGATTCTGGGAATGCCGGGCGTCTTGGCGATGACATCATTTCCCAACCGCACCAGCCCGGTTAAACGCGGAGTCTGGGTCCTTGAGCAGGTGTTAGGGGAACATGTGCCACCTGCGCCGCCAAACGTTCCGGCCTTGGAAAAACAGAACCCTCAGGTCGTCGCGAACCTGACCCTGCGTCAGCGCACGGAACTGCATCAGACCGATGCCACGTGCGCGAATTGCCACAAGGTCCTCGACCCCATCGGCTTTGGCCTAGAGAACTTCGATGCCATCGGGCGCTGGCGCGAACAGGACGATACCGGAGGCCCGATCGATGCCGCCGGCGAACTTCCCGGCGGGAAACATTTCACCTCCCCCAAAGAACTGAAAGCCATCATCGCCGCTCGGGAGGGTGACCTCGCGCGCAACCTGACAGAGAAATTCCTGGCCTATGCCTTAGGTCGCCAACTGGAAGGCTATGACGAAATTGTGGTGGACCATCTGATGGAAACGATCGAAAGTGACGACTACCGGATACAGACCATCATCGCTGAAATCGCCACCAGCTATCCCTTCACTTTCCACCGAATCCAAGAATAACCGCCAACTCCTTCTATGACAAAAAACTTCCTGCTTAATCGTCGCACCTTCTTGAGAGGAGCGGGTGCCACCTTGGCGCTGCCGCTTTTGGATACCATGGGCTGGGCAGAGTCCACCAAGGACAAGCCTTTCAAACCTCCGGTTCGCCTGGGTTTTATGTATATGCCCCACGGGGTCGTCCTAGATCAATTCTGGCCCAAGAATCCCGAGAGTTTCCTTTCGTCACCACCGCCTGCCCTCGAGTCGCTGCGAGGGGTGCTCGACCAGTGTCTCTTAATGAAAGGGATCTCGGGCATCCCGATCGCCCCCTTCAATGGTGCTCCCCACGCCCTCGAACTTTCCACTTGGCTCACCGCGATTTTGCCGGACGCGGCCACCCGGAACCGGATCAATATCGCGATTTCCGCAGATCAGATTGCCGCCAACTACGTGGGCGGTCTCACCTCACTCCCGTCTCTCGAGTTAGCAACCATGCCTCAGACGCACAAGGAGAACCAGGAGGGGTTGCACGAGGGGTATTACAACTACTGCAGCTATCGTTCGCCCACTCAGCCAGTCCCCGCAGAGACTAATCCGCGCAGCGTTCTCGACCGCCTCTTCCGCAAATCCGACAAGCCCGGCCAAACCGCCCAGGCGAACCCTCTCGATCGAGAGATGCTGGACCTGGTCATCGGAGGTGCCAGAGATCTCCGCAAAAAGTTGCCCCAGAACGATCAGCACAAGCTCGACGAATATTTGGACAGCGTGCGTTCGGTCGAACGCCGTATCGCCGCGATCGAGTATCGCCAGAAAGAGGCTGCTCTGGAAAAGGCCGGAGTCAGCGTCAGCAAGCGGAAGGCCTCTGATTCCCCACCCATCGAGATCAAGATTCCCGAAGGGGACAAGCGCAGCGAATACATGCAGGTGATGTGCGACCTCAACGTGCTGGCCTTCCAGACCGACACCACCCGCGTCAGCACCTACGTCGGCTCGTTGCCGAACGGAGTTTCCTATCCGGAGCTTGGATTCAACGACGAGCATCACTCCCAGACCCATCACGGTAACACAGACACCGAGAAGATTCGCAAGGTGGCCGCGATTACGAAGTTCAATATCGACCAATTCGCCTACATGGTGAAGAGGATGCACAGCCTGCGGGAAGGTGACGGCACCCTGCTCGACAATTGCATCATGATGTGGGGCTCTGGCCTAGAGGACGGGAGCGACCACTCGCGCAAAAACCTTCCCTTTATCGTTGCCGGACGCGGGGGAGGTTCCATCAACACCGGACAATTCCTCGCCGACATCAACGGGAATCAGGGCGACCTACTCACGACCTTACTCACCTGCGCCGGCATCCCGCTGGATCGACCGATTGGGATCGCGACCAAACAACTGACGGAAATGGTAGCCAGCAGCTAGACTAGTGCATCGTCCTGTTAATGAGTGTGCGTTTCGTTTTGGAATGATTTCGTAAGATCTATAATCTTGCGGAGTTTCTCCGGCCCCTTCGTCCACACATAGGGTCCACAGCTCTGATTATAGGTTTTGATAAAGGACTTCAGGAACTTCACCAGCTCGTTATTTGACTTGTG
>Ga0209702_10002842_pt1 | contig 28907 bp, 25 predicted proteins | sample FRY01_FD_187210 | JGI IMG/M metagenome (GOLD analysis project Ga0209702, IMG submission 187210) | Freshwater microbial communities from Lake Fryxell liftoff mats and glacier meltwater in Antarctica - FRY-01 (SPAdes) (version 2) | ecosystem: Environmental > Aquatic > Freshwater > Ice > Glacier... | reverse complement strand
TTACTTTACCATCTTCCAAATACTCAGAGTAAAGCTTTTTGTCGTTGTTTAACAAGCGTTTGTGGATCTCATTGTAATAACCACTATTTTTAGAATCCAAAGAGCCTGTTGAAATTTCTTTTTCCCCGTGACATTCGATACACCAACCCATTGTTAAAGTAGGCTTCGTTAATTTAACGTTACCGTCAATTTTATTCAAATCTTCAACCAATTGAATTTTTGCAGTTTCTTTTTGCTGAGTCATGTCACCATGACATTGTTTACAATCGATTCCCGCTACTGCTACGTGTTGAGAATGCGGAAAGTAAACGTGATCAGGAAGAGCATGCACTTTGTTCCAAATAATCTCTTTTGTTTTTCCCGTATATTTCCCTGCACCAGATGGATCCCAACCTGCAGCTTCATAAATCTTAGCGATTTTAGCTTGTTGCTCAGGTGTGTTACCATTGATTTGTTTATGGCAATTCATACATACATTAACTGTAGGCAAACCTGCTGATTTTGAATTATTTACCGAGTTATGGCAGTATTTACAATCTATTCCGTTCACTCCTGCGTGCACAGAATGAGGGAAATCAATCGGCTGCGATGGCTGATATCCTTGTACAACACCAATATTTCCTAAAGATTGTATTCCCCATACTAATAAAGTAATGAAGACAATCAAAGAAGAAACACCTACAACAGCTTTGTTGTGGTAAGCCCAAGATTTGAATTCACCCATGTAACTAAGGGCATCATTCGCCTCAACTCCTTCTGATAATGCTATCGCTTGCTTTAACTGACGACGAACACCACCTACTGTTGAAATAATAATCAAGAATATGACCGCAAGCAATATCCAAATCCAAACTTTTGAAGATTCCTCCTCAACCATTCCTGGTTCAACTGTCCCAGCGGCACCACCTGCTCCAGCAACTGCTGTTGCAGGATCTGGTTGGGCATCAACCCAATCCATTATTGAATTAACATCATCACCCTTTAGTTCAGGGAAAGAAGTCATTGCTGTTTTCGACCACGCAGAAACACTTTTTGCATATGGATCGCTTGCTGCAGCATTCTGCCAATTATTTACCCATTGGTAAATAGAACCTTCTTTGGCCCCTCCGTCTGACCATTTTTTTCGAACTTCGAAGAGCTTCGGTCCTGTACCGTCTTTATGGGGTTGGTGGCAACTTGCGCATTTCGCTTTGAAAAGTGCTTCTCCTTGTGCCGAGGAATTGAACGTGAAGGTCATTAACGCAACCGTTAACAGCCCTAAACACCATTTGTTAAAGTTTCTAAACATCTGACTGATAGATATTTTCATTTAAAAAACTGTTATTCAAACCAAAATCGGTTTTTACAGCGCTTGCAAATTTAGCAGAATAGCCCTGTCTACTGACAATTTTATGACAAAATTTAATCGCGTTTCAACTAATTTAAAATGATTCTAAATAAGGATGCGGCATCTTTATTCTAAAAACAACACAGCAGCGCAATTAGATTATTGTTTATAGTTTTTTAACAAAGGGCTTGGTGTAATTGTAAATCCAGAAATTTGGAGCGATTATTGAGCTCTAAAATATCACCAATAAGTCTTATATTTAAGTCTTAAAAATTTATAAATCCTGAATTGCTTACATTTGTACATATATACATTATGAATCATCTCATGAAAATAGTAGGGGTTTTATTAATTCTATCCTTTTCTCTGGTTTCATTCGGTCAAACGGATAAAGAAAAAGACAAGAAACCCAAGTCAGAAAATACTTCAATAAATCAAGGAGAAATTGAAATAATCAAGGACCCTCGAGTGGATGGCTTAGTAAGAAAACAAGCATTCCCTCTAAGTCCAGATGGAATCCCTCAAATACCAGGTTACCGAGTTCAGTTGCTTTTTGATTCTGACAAGAAAAAAATCGATAACATGCGGGCGCATTACATTAGTATGAATCCTAATATTGAAACGTACATTATTTACAATGCCCCAAATTACCTTTTAAAAGCTGGTGATTGTAGAACTTATAATGATGCTGAAAAAATTCGCGACGCTGCGCGCCGTTCGTTTCCAGCTTCCTTCATCGTTCGCGAAATGGTAAAAATTCCCAAACTCGATTAATTTAAACTGTCTCTCTTTTTCAATGGTTTCTACCAAAATCCAATTCAACGAAAAACTTGGAAAACCATACAAGCTTTGTAAGGAAAAGGAAATCTCTGCCCTATTTAAAACGGGAAAAAAAATTTACAAATTTCCATATAGTGCCTCTTACATGATAGTTGACGAGAAGAAATCAACTTCTTTCCAACTCGTGATTTCCGTCCCTAAAAGAAATTTTAAAAAAGCACACGACCGAAACAGAATAAAAAGAGTAATCAAAGAAGCCTTTCGAAAGAATAAATTAATTTTGGAAACGTTTCTTCTTGAAGAACAGCTTCAATTGTCATTTTTTTTAATGTACAGTCACAAAGAAAAATTAACTTTTGAGGAGCTCTTGAAAAAGACTGAACTCTTTATTTCTTTTCTTATCGAAAATCTTGAAAATGATTCAAAAATATAATCTCCTTCGAAAATATCTACTCACGCTAGTCGTGACGTTTTCCCTTGTGCACGCAAGTGCACAGTCCAACGGTTTTGAGGTTATAAAAAACTTGGAATTGATAGATTTAATTTATCAAAACCTTGAAATGTACTATGTTGATGACCCTCAACCCGGTAAATTATCAAAAGTTGGCATCGACGCTATGTTAAAGGAATTAGATCCTTACACCGTATACTATCATGAAAATGACATGGAGGATTACCGGTTGATGACGACTGGACAATACGGTGGTATTGGGGCAATTATCCGAAAAATCAAAGGCTTCACTTACGTTATAGAGCCATATGAAAACAGTCCTGCGAATAAAGCCGGTTTAAAGGCCGGTGATAAAATTCTTTCCATAGACGGGAAAAATATGGCCGATAAAAATTCGGATGCCGTTTCATCTGCATTAAAAGGTCCAAAAGGAACAACTATTCAAGTAGAAATTGAAAGAGATGGTGCGATACAAGTATTGCCGGTTACAAGGGATGAAATAAAACTACCTGATGTACCTTATTCGGGAATTATTAAAGACGGGATAGGCTACATAAAATTGAATAGTTTCACACAAACGGCTGCAGCAGATGTAGAAAAAGCGTTTTCCGAATTGAAAGCAGAAGGCATGAAAGAGCTTGTTCTTGATTTGCGAGGAAATGGTGGAGGACTCTTGATTGAAGCGGTTAAAATCGTGAACTTATTTGTAAAACGAGGGCAAACAGTCGTAACAACTAAAGGGAGAGTTTCGGAGGAAAATCGCACGTATGAAACGATGAGCAATCCTGTTGATTTAAACATTCCTATTACTGTTTTAATTGATGAAAATAGTGCATCCGCAAGTGAGATTGTTGCTGGGAGTTTACAAGATTTGGATAGAGCTGTAATTGTCGGTGAAACTTCCTATGGTAAAGGTTTAGTGCAACGTGTTTACGACTTGAAATATGGGTCAAAAATGAAACTAACAATTGCCAAGTACTATACACCATCAGGAAGATGTGTACAACGACTTGAATATTACGACAAAGAAGAAGGCATTAAACCTACGGAAATTGCCGATTCTTTGGTGAAAAAGTTTAAAACTGAAAATGGTCGTGAAGTTATTGATGGTCGTGGAATTGAACCAGACATTAAAATTAAAAAAAATGAATTGAGTCGTTTAACAGGCACTTTATATGTTGACAATATCATTTTCGATTTTGCTACAAAATTCACAAAAGAACACACCTCTATTACTGATCCAAAATCTTTTAAATTGACAGATGAAGATTACAACGACTTCAAAAAATATGCGCTTGCCCTAGAATTCACGTATTCAACGGCCTCGGAAGAAATGCTCAAGAAAATGAAGGAAACAGCTGAGGATGAAGGTTACTTTAACGACGCAAGTAGCGAATATGAAAGTCTTTTAGCGAAAGTAGTTCCTTCTAAAGAACGTGATCTAGATAAATTTAAAAAGGAAATCATCGAACTTCTTGAAAATGAAATTGTTTCACGCTACTATTTTCAAAAAGGAAGAGTAGTAAATTCATTTCATCACGATAATTTTGTGGACAAAGCAATTGAAATACTCATTAACAAAACGGAATATTCCAAAGTTTTAAAACCTTAATTCAAAACACATGCTTGACCGATGGTTTGGTGTGAAAGTCCACCATTATCTCCATATTTTAGGAATGATGGTCTTGGCCTTTGGACTACCTATGAACAAGGTTCTTATGTCAATAGGAGCAATCTGGGGCATTAGTAACCTTTTGCTAGAAGGGGAATTCAAACAATATTGGGAAAACTGTAGGAAAAACAATCTGTATCTTTTATTACTGGCGGTTTTTGTTTTACATATTATAGGACTCTTGTGGTCTGAAAATATGACTTATGGTCTTCATGATTTAAAAGTCAAGTTACCCCTTTTTGTTGTTCCAATTGCTCTTGTAGCGCATCCAATTCAGAAAAAAGAGGAAATTCACCTGATACTTCTAACATTTCTTCTAAGTCTTTTGATCTGTTCTGGAATCAATTTCAATTTTTATCTCACTTCAATTTCTGCAAATGACCCAGAAAGATTTAGAGAAATGGCGCTTTTTGTTTCACACATACGTTTTGCCATTCTTATAGTCATCGGATTTGTAATTAGCATCTATTTTACCTGGAAATATCCAAAGTGGAGATGGTTATTTGCCTTGCTTTCAATGTGGTTTCTCACTTATACTTTCTATAGCCAAGTTATATCTGGTCTTCTATCGTTATTTGCAGCTTTCTTGTTTTTCGCCGTTTTTTTAGGCTGGAAATACAGATGGCTAAAAATTGGGTTGATTTCCTTATTGATCGTTTCTGCCGTTTTAGGTTCATTGTTTATTCAAAATTTAAGGACAGGGCAGAAATCAATTCAATCGATAGAATTAGTAAAACGAACAGCCCAAGGACATGTATACTACCACGACACTGTAAATGCAGTATATGAGCAAGGACGACCTATCTATATTCACATAAGCGAAGAAGAGTTGAAGGCCGATTGGCACAAATATTCAAAACTAGATTATAATGGCAAGGATGCTAAGGGAAATACCCTAAAGGAAACCCTATTTCGATACATGACGGCTAAAAATTTAAAGAAAGATGCTATTGGCTTAAGCAACCTTTCTAAGTCTGATGTTAAAAATATTGAAAATGGTTTAGCTTCTCCTTCGTTGCGCAAAAAAGGAGTATTATCGCGAATTAATGCTCTGCGCTATCAGATAGAAAACTCAAATGATCCGAACGGACAATCACTTCTTCAGCGAATAGAATATTGGAAAACGGGGATTAAAATTATTCAAGAAAACCCTGTAATCGGTGTCGGCACAGGTGATGTTCAAGATGTATTTAACTCGCAATACGAAAAAGAAAAAACGCTTTTGCTGCCAGAATATTGGTTTAGAGCGCATAACATGTTCATCACGATACAAATAACATTCGGTATCTTTGGGTCTGCTCTTTTTATCGCTTTTTTATTCTCTTTTCTTAAGAAGAACTATGAGGCGAGAAATATTCTAGCGTTCTGCCTATTCGGAGTTATAGTCGCGTCCTTTTTTATTGAAGACACTCTTGAAACCCAAGCCGGCGTTTCTCTATTTTCCTTATTTTTTGGTTTATTTCTTAACACCGAAAAGGATTTAACTTCTGAAAAGACTATGCATTAGTTTGCCTATTATACTTAGGTTAAATATTATATTTGCTAAAAAACAAATTTCATGCAGTTCGAATTAACAAAAGTCTTTCTTGATGAACTGAACGAAGCCATTACTCGTGATGATCAACCGTGGATTAATGTCAATATTCTCGAACTACATTACGCAGATATTGCGGAAATTCTCGATCAATTAACCTTAGAAGAAGCAAAATACATTTATTATTGCCTCCCTGACGATACACAGTCTGATGTGTTGATGGAATTAGAGGAAGACATTCGAGATCGATTCCTCGCTTCCTTATCTTCAAAGGAAATGGCAGATCAGTTGGAAAATTTGGACTCAGATGATGCGGCCGATATTCTTGGCGAACTATCTGAAGACAAAATTCAAGAGGTCATTTCACACATGGAAAATGACGATGCCGCGGAGGATATCGTTGACTTGTTAAATTATGACGAAGATACTGCCGGTGGTTTGATGCAAAAAGAGTTCATTCAAGCAAGAATGGACTGGCCGGTTAATCGTTGTTTGGTAGAATTGAGAAGACAAGCGGAGGATGTTGAGCAAGTCTATACAATTTATGTGGTGGATGACCTGAATCGTCTTGTAGGACTCCTTTCTTTGAAAAAATTACTATTTGCCGATCCTAAAAATAAAATTCGCGAACTCTACACTGAAAAAAATATTATTTCTGTAAAAACGAACGATAGCGATGAACAAGTTGCTAAAGTCATGGAAAAGTATGACTTAGTAGCCGTTCCTGTAGTTGATTTGCAAGGAAAACTAGTAGGCCGAATTACCATTGATGATATCGTCGACTTTATTAAGGAAGAAGCTGATAAAGATTTTCAATTGGCATCAGGTATTTCTGAAAAAATTGAATCTAATTCCACTGTTTGGAGAATTTCTCGAGCAAGGTTGCCTTGGTTATTAATCGGAATGTTAGGTGGTATTTTAGGCGCTCAAGTTATATCTGGTTTTGAGGTGGGGATTTCAAAAATTCCTGCTTTGGCATTTTTCATTCCCCTAATTACAGCGATGGGGGGAAATGTAGGTGTACAATCTTCTGCAATCGTGGTACAATCACTAGCGAAAGGCCAAGATCTATTTGAGACTATTTCCAAAAGGTTAGCAAAAGAAGCTTTGGTTGCGCTGATAAATGGAACCTTACTATCTGTTTTGATTTATGGAATCGCCTATATTTTCGGGAATACATTACTCGGACTTGTCGTTAGCCTCTCCTTATTCATCGTGATTGTTTTTGCCGCAATTTTCGGCACCCTTATACCTCTTATTTTAGATAAATATAAAATTGATCCTGCATTGGCTACGGGTCCATTTGTAACCACTTTAAACGATGTTCTCGGTTTGTTTATCTACTTCAGCGTAGGGATGCTGTTATTCAACATGTAACATGAATATTCTATTTGTCGATACCGTTCATCCTATATTAAGCGAAAAACTAACCGAGGCTGGTCATGTTTGTATACATTCAGAAAAAGAGTCAGATTTAGATGTCTTTGAAAAACTTAAAACCTGTGCCGGACTTGTTATTCGATCACGCTTTCCGATGGATAAAAGTCGCATTGAAACATGCACTAATTTAAAATTCATTGCGAGATCAGGTGCTGGAATGGAAAACATTGACGTGGAATTTTGTAACAATAAAAATATTTCTCTTTTCAATAGCCCTGAAGGAAATAGAAATGCAGTGGGAGAACACGCTTTAGGAATGCTTCTTGCCTTAATGAATCACCTTCATACCGGTCACCAAGAAATTCAAACCGGGATTTGGGATAGAGAGGGGAATCGGGGAGACGAACTTGATGGAAAAACGGTTGGAATAATCGGTTTTGGAAATAACGGTGGCGCCTTCGCAAAAAAATTATTAGGCTTCGATGTCAAAGTCTTGGTTTACGATAAATACAAAACAGGTTTCGGAGACCATTTTGTAATGGAGAGTACCCTGGAAGCAATACTAAATCAAGCGGACGTTATTAGTTTCCATGTTCCACAAAATAGTGAAACGATAAACTACTTTAATCGCGAGTTTTTGGAAAGTTGTAAAAACCCAATTTACTTGCTAAATGTTTCTCGCGGCAAAATAGTTAACCTAAAAAATGTAGTCGAAGGAATTCAAAATGGAAAAATAATTGGTGCAGGATTAGACGTTTTGGAATACGAGGATGGCAGCTTCGAAAATTTCTTCCAAAAAGATCTCCCGGAAGATTTTATTACCCTAAAAAATTCCCGACAAGTAATCCTATCTCCCCACGTAGCAGGATGGTCTACGCAAAGTTACTTCGGATTGAGTAAAACGTTGGCCGATAAAATACTAGCCCGCTTTTCGTAGTTATTTCTTTTGCTATGCATGCATAGAAAGTTTTAGGATTACAATAGTCATGATTTACTAATTAAAAATAATGTTAAAACTTCAAATATACACTTGTTTCGTATTCTTAAAAAGACTTACATTTGTATCAGTTGAGAGCAATTTAATTTGCAAACAATGTCAGAAAAGATATAAGATTTAGTTTTCATAAGTAGTAGTAGTTTTAGGTTTAGGTACAATAAAGGAGGACTCCCGTTCTCCTTTATTTTTTTATCAAAATTCCGATAAATTGGACAGGTGTATGTATGAAAATATATTATTCGAAGGCTAGAACCCTGAAATCCTTAAAAGATACGATAATTCGAATTTTTTACCGTAATTTTGTCGCCCAAATACGGCAATAAATAATGATTAAAAACATACGTAATTTTTGTATTATCGCTCACATCGACCATGGAAAGAGCACGCTTGCGGATCGCTTGTTGCAAACAACAGGAACTATCGCCGATCGCGATATGAAAGCTCAAGCCCTCGACGATATGGATATAGAGCGAGAAAGAGGAATTACGATTAAAAGTCATGCCGTCCAAATGAATTATCATTTTGAAGGGGAAGATTATGTTCTTAATTTGATTGACACACCAGGACACGTTGATTTTTCATATGAAGTTTCTCGTTCCATTGCTGCTTGTGAAGGCGCGCTTCTTATAGTTGATGCTTCACAAGGAATTGAGGCACAAACAATTTCTAACTTATACCTTGCCTTAGACCATAATTTGGAAATTATTCCGATTCTAAATAAAATGGATCTTCCAGGTGCAATGCCAGAAGAAGTATCTGACCAAATAATTGACCTTATCGGTTGCTCCATGGAGGATATCATTCCTGCATCTGGAAAAACTGGTTTGGGTGTTTCGGAAATACTAGAGGCTGTTATTAAAAAAATTCCAGCTCCAAAGGGTGATGAAAACGCACCGCTTCAAGCCATGATATTTGACTCGGTCTTTAATCCTTTTAGAGGTATTATTGCTTATTACCGAGTGACAAACGGCACCATTCGGAAAGGTGAGAAAATCAAATTTTTCAATACTGGGAAAACTTATAACGCAGATGAAATTGGAATCCTGAAAATGGGTCTTCATCCTCGAAAAGAGATGAAAGCTGGTGATGTTGGGTATTTGATTTCTGGTATTAAAGCCGCAAATGAGGTTAAAGTTGGAGATACAATTACCAATTTTATTGATCCGTGCACATCGGCAATTAAAGGTTTTGAAAATGTAAAGCCAATGGTGTTCGCGGGCATATATCCTGTCGACACTGAGGACTACGAAGAGTTGCGTTATTCGATGGAAAAACTGCAATTGAACGATTCTTCTTTGGTTTTTGAACCAGAGTCTTCAGCAGCACTTGGTTTCGGTTTCCGTTGTGGATTCCTTGGTATGTTGCACATGGAAATTATCCAGGAACGCTTAGAACGTGAATTCAACATGACGGTAATTACGACCGTACCCAATGTTTCATACAATGCTTACATGCGCAGAAATCCAGAGGAAGCTCTAATTGTAAATAATCCATCAGAATTGCCTGACCCTTCAGGAATGGAAAGAATTGAGGAACCTTATATTAAAGCGCAGATTATCACGAAATCCGAATACGTTGGTCAAATTATGACCTTGTGCATTGAGAAGCGTGGTGATCTTAAAAACCAAGTGTATTTGACGCAAGATAGAGTTGAAATAACATTTGAAATGCCATTAGCTGAAATCGTTTTCGATTTTTATGATCGATTAAAAACAGTTTCACGAGGTTATGCATCTTTTGATTATCACCCAATCGGTTATAGAACATCTGATTTAATTAAAATGGACTTGCTTCTAAACTCAGAACAAGTAGATGCCCTTTCTGCTTTAGTTCACAGAAGTAATGCTTTTGATTTAGGGAAAAGAATTTGTTTGAAATTGAAGGAATTAATCCCAAGACAACAATTTGAAATCCCTATACAGGCAGCTATTGGAGCGAAAATCATTGCCCGAGAAACAATCAAAGCTTTACGTAAAGACGTAACGGCAAAATGTTACGGTGGTGACATTTCACGTAAACGTAAATTGCTTGAAAAACAAAAAGAAGGAAAGAAACGTATGCGTCAAATTGGGCGTGTAGAAGTTCCTCAAGAAGCATTTTTAGCGGTTTTGAAATTAAACGACTAAGTCATTTTAGATTTTTACTTCCTTCTATTGACTTTGGAACGAATTTTGTCTTTCTTTGAAAAAAATAGGTCATGAAAAATTTCAAATTCCTTTTTGCGCCGTTATTCGTTTCGTTATTTTTTGTTTCATGCAACAAAAAAGGTTGCTCCGATCCAACGGCCGACAATTACATTAAAAATGTAAAAAAAGCACAAGACAGAAAATGTCAATACAACGGTGAAGGAATTTGTGGAGAAGGAATTACGTTTTGCATGGAAATTAACAACATAAAAAAAATAGGTCATGTTACTGTTTCACAGCCCACAAGTGTCACAACTAGACTTTTTTGGGCAAATGGCACCAACCAAAATTCTCCAGGATATGAAGATTTGAAAATTGAATTCCCTACTGGCACACAAGACAAATTAGAAATCGGAAGTTCCGGAAATAGCAATAAGTTTCAAGCAGATTACTATTCTATAGCTACAGGGTTAATTGATGCAACCATTGGTAGCATGCTGATTAAAAAGAATAATTCTAGCGATGGTATAATCGCAACTTTTAGTCTTACGCTTAATAATGGCATCCAAATACTAGAAGGAAATATTTATAAGGCTAAATAGCTTCTTTATTTCGATAATTCATTCAGTATTACTCGATTCTTTGTGTTTATAATGAATGGATTTAATTGAACATACCCGCCGCAAGTCATCATCGTTGAAAGTCTAATCTTCAGCATCTTTGCCATCATCTTCTGGCTTTTCATATGAGTCGTTTGAGTCGTTGTCTTCATCATCTTCTGCACTGTCATCATCATCTTTGATGTCTTTGTCGTCGATTTCATCCACGACATCCTCGTCGTCGTCATCGTCATCAACCACAATAGTTTTACTGTTTTTCGGAAACTTCACGAGATAAATAGTCTCTTCCGTTTCCCAAATTAACGCATCTAAAATTTCCCCCATTGGGGTTTTAATTTGCGTTAAATGGTTCATGTACCCATCTGGGTATTCTTTTAGAATTCCCTTTTTTTGCTCGATTTCGAGCTGGTCGTAGCTTATTATTACCCGCTTTTTTGTCATTTCTGATATTATATTTCCAATTTAATAACCCTATGAATGGGTAACATTACATTTTTCTTCAGCAAGATTTCATGATCCGTAACGCCCCAAATCGTTGTTTCAACATATTTTTCGCCCTCATCATCAGCAAAATAAATTCTTACTTTTTGATGTTCAAGATTTCCCAATGCGATTGCTCGTGCTAAACTCTTCTTACGAGTCACAATATCACTTTCTTTTTTTAAAACCTCAGCGGCAGGAAAATGATAGTTCGCAATAATCTCTTTCTCCACAAGTGTAAACCCTTCCAATACCATAACTACGAAAGTTTAAGAAACAAAAATAATTCTATTCCGCATTTGTAGGTGTTAATTTCAAAAATATACTACTTGACTAAAATATAAAAAAAACGAAAAAGGGAAACCTAAGTCTTGCTTTTTTTTGAAATTTATATTTTGGATGATAATGGGTTGCGTAAATTTTCCCATTCAACAAGGTGCATTTTTACAATGCCAACTGGAATTTTCGCTTTGATTAAAACAGGTATTTTATTGTCATCCGCTGTTACCCAGAAATTTACATCTTCTTCACTTTCAAAATATCTTCCCGTTTGAACAACGGGTACGAATTTGTGACATTTGAATTTTCCTTTTCGAATTCGAATCGTTTCGTCACCAACGTATTTTACTTTCAAAGGCCAAACTTCATCATCCATGAAACAGTTGAAAGAAAATACCTGACCAATTTTCATGTATTGCATCCGAATAGTGCGTGCATAATAGAATGATGAAATCATATCTTGAACACCCATGGGGATTTTAAATTCTTCGCCTTCGCCATTATCAACTTTGTATTGATGATGTTTGAACGTATAATCTTGGTTGATTTTATATCCTCCTTCGTCTACACGTCGTTTGAAATACCAAGGGAAAATTCCGGCTTTGTCCAAAAATGTTTCGTAGGTGTCTTCTACTTTGTAAAAGGCATTAAATCCCCCCAAGGTTCGTCCTGTGCCAATTGCTTGAAATAAATCTCTTCCATTTCCTTTTTTAGGAGTACTCTTTACTTCCAAAATTGCTTCTCCAGCATCCATGAATCCGTAAGTTATTCTATAACGCAGCTTTTCGCCCACGCCAAAAGAACCATTGTCTCGAGTTGGGTATTCTACTGATGAACTACTAAGTAATAAACCCATCCCAACTATTGCCGTGCATATATAAATTGCCGTTTTCATCTTACATATTATTTATTGATAGGATATATTCAAACGCTATGCCAAAAATTATATTTTGACTTCCTATGAACGAATAAAAAGAATGTTTTAGTGTCTGTGTATGATTTCCGTTGGGAACCCTTTTTGGGACAATCATAGTAAACATTATTCCTCTTTAATCTCCGTTAATAAAATGGATTAACATCACTTCTATGAAATTATCTGCAAATCGTTACATGCTTTTAAAACATTCGTGATTTTATTCTCGCAAAGCCGCAGAGATTTTATTCTCGCAAAGAAATTAAGACCTCAATGGTAAAGCAAGCTCAAAACTTGCAACTTATTTACACCACAAAATTCACAATCTTTCCTGGAACGATAATAATCTTCTTAGGTTCTTTTCCTTCCAAGTATTTTTGAGTTTGTTCTAGGGCTAGAATTTCTTTTTGCATGTCTGGAACACTCATTCCCAATGCTAAATTGACTTTAAATCGCATTTTCCCATTGAAAGACACAGGATATCCAAAGCTGGACTCTACCAAATGTTTATCATCAAATACTGGGAAAGCAGCTTGCGTAACGGAAGTTGTGTTGCCCAATTGTTTCCATAACTCTTCACAAATATGCGGTGCAAATGGGGATAGCAAAACAACCAACTCACTAAGCACTGCTCTGTTGTTGCATTTTTGATCGGTCAATTCGTTGGCGCAAATCATGAAAGTAGAAACACCTGTGTTAAAAGAAAAGCGCTCCAAATCTTCACCAATTTTCTTAATGGTTTTGTGTAAAGTTTTCAAATTATCTTTACTTGGTTCGCCCGTACTTACGCTAAAATTATTCTCCACATCGTGGAACAAACGCCAGAATTTGCGCAAGAAATTGTGTACCCCGTTGATTCCTTTTGTATCCCAAGGTTTGCTTTGCTCCAAAGGACCCAAGAACATCTCGTACATACGCAAAGTATCTGCTCCAAACTTCTCGACTAACTCATCTGGAGTTTGCACATTGTATTTAGATTTGGACATTTTCTCTACTTCGTGACCGCAGATGTAAGTTCCGTCTTCTTCGAGTATGAATTCTGCGTTTTTAAATTCTTCACGTGAATTTTTAAAAGCCTCGATATTTAGAATGTCATTATTAACTATCGAGATGTCAACGTGAATTGCAGTATGTTTAAAATTTGCCTTTTGGGTTTCAGTAACGAACTTATTATCTCCCTCAACACGATACACAAAACTACTTCTCCCTAAAATCATTCCTTGATTGATCATTTTTTGGAAAGGTTCGTCAAAAGGAATGTAGTCTAAATCGTTTAGGAATTTCGTCCAGAAACGAGAATACAACAAGTGACCTGTTGCGTGTTCTGCTCCACCGATGTATAAATCTACATTGTTCCAGTAATCTACTTTTTCTTTGGAAACAAATTCGTTTTCATTTTTCGGATCCATGTAGCGGAAGAAATACCAAGAACTTCCTGCCCAACCGGGCATGGTGTTGTATTCCATTCGATCGCCTTCAAACACATTCCATGCTTCTTTTTTCGCACGAGCCAATGGAGGTTCGCCTTCTTCTGTTGGTAAATATTTATCTACTTCTGGAAGAATAACCGGCAATTTATCGTCTGCCACCAATTTCGGCATATCGTTTTCATAGTAAACCGGGAATGGTTCGCCCCAATAACGCTGACGAGAGAAAATTGCATCGCGTAAACGGTACAAGATTTTTCCTTTACCAATTCCTAGCTCCTCAATTTTATGAATGGCCAACTTCATGGCTTTTTTAATCTCTAATCCAGTCAGGAAGTCAGAGTTTGCAATTTTGCCTTCTTTCTCCGCGTAAGCTGTTTCTGAAATATTAATTCCTTCAAAAATATTAATGATATCAATCCCAAAATATTTCGCGAAATCCCAATCACGTTGGTCGCCACAAGGAACAGCCATTACAGCGCCAGTTCCATAACTTGCCAAAACGTAATCTCCTATCCAAATTTGGATTTTTTCACCTGTAAACGGATGCAATGCAAATGCTCCCGTGTTCGCTCCCGAGATGTTTTTTACATCCGACTGACGATCACGCTCCGATTTTAAAGAGGCTGCTTTTTTGTATTCTTCTACTTCGGTTTTTTGATCTTGTGTTGTGATAACATCAACTAATGGGTGTTCTGGCGCCAAAACCATAAAGGAAACCCCGAAGATAGTGTCGGGACGCGTGGTGAAGACTTCGATTGAATGTTTTGTTTGAGATTGAATATCCTCCCCCTCAGCCCCCCTCCAAAGTGGGAAGAAAACTGAACATCCTTGGGATTTTCCAATCCAGTTTCTTTGGATCTCTTTGATAGATTCTGCCCAGTCAACCGTTTCTAATCCGTTCAAAAGTCGTTGGGCGTATGCTTTGATTCGCATGGACCATTGGCGCATGAGTTTTTGCTGTACAGGATGACCACCACGTTCAGAAACACCGTTAAGTATTTCATCGTTGGCCAAAACAGTCCCCAAAGCTGGACACCAGTTTACCCATGAATCAGCCAAATAGGCCAAACGATATTCTTGTAATCTATTTTCTTTTTCCTTATTGGAAAAATTTCTCCAATTTTCGGCAGTAAAGATTGTTTCAAAATCAGTGCAGGCGTTTATTCCGGAATTTCCACTTGTTTTGAAGTGGGCAATCAAGCTTTCTATTCTTTCTGCTTTTTGTGTATCGTTGTTGAACCATGAATTGAACAATTGCTTGAAAATCCATTGTGTCCATTTATAATATTCTGGAGATGACGTGCGAACTTCTCTATCCCAATCAAAACAGAAGCCCATTTTGTCAAGCTGATAGCGGTATCGAGCAATATTTTCTTTCGTGGTAATAGCGGGGTGTTGCCCCGTTTGAATCGCATATTGTTCAGCTGGCAAACCAAATGAATCATATCCCATTGGGTGAAGTACGTTGAATCCTTGCAGTTTTTTATAGCGTGAAAAAATGTCTGAAGCAATATAACCGAGTGGATGACCAACGTGTAAACCAGCTCCAGATGGATAAGGGAACATGTCTAAAACATAATATTTTGGCTTGTCTTTATCCTCTAAAACTTTATTGGTTTTGTTATCTGCCCAATATTTTTGCCAATCGCTTTCAATTTTCCTGAAATCGTACTCCATTTCTGTACTTCGTTTATTTTTAGACAAAGATAATGGCTTTCCGCTTATCGCCATGTAGTCGGTAAAAAGTTCTATCTTTAATACACTTGAAATGAAGATAATTTCTCCAATATTCTATATTTTTCTTCTGTTCCTCTTTTTATGGATGGGAGGTTCAGCCGTTCACGCCCAGAAATTAAACGAGAAAGAATTGATTCAACAACAAAAGAATATCCTTGAAAAACAAAAAAGCGAATTATACAAAATAAAATTAGAAAACGTTTCACTTCGAAATAATATACAAACTTATATTATTGTTGGATTTATTATCTTGATTTTAGCCCTAATGATTTTCGTTTACCGAAACCGTCAAGTTGCTATTCATCAAAAAAGAAAGGAAGTTGAGATGTCTCATGCGCTTCTTCGGACCCAAATGAATCCCCATTTTATTTTTAATGCCTTGTCGGTCATCCAAAGCTACATTTTCGAAAACGATGTGAAAAATTCGAGTCGTTTCCTTCTAAATTTCTCCCGTCTTATCCGTTTAATATTAGAAAATTCTCAGAAGACCTTTATTAATCTAGAAACAGAAATTGAAATACTTCAAAAATATTTAGAAACTCAGAAACTCAGATTTGAGAATCGATTTGACTTTGAAATTATTTCCCCCGATAAATTGTTTGTTGAGAACGTTCAAATTCCACCAATGATCACTCAACCTTTTGTTGAGAATTCTATTGAACATGGTCAATTACACACCGTTCCAAATGGAAAAATAACAATAACCTTCAGTAAGAAAAAAGACATGCTACAAATTTCAATAGAGGACAATGGAATCGGCCGGTCTAAATCTGAAGAATTGAAGATTAGTAGAGAGCATAAAAGTATGGCTTTGCAGATAACACGAAATAGAATAAGTATAATTAACGAAAAATACAATACGGCTGGAGTTTTGCTGATTTCCGATTTAGACAATGAACATCAAATTGGGACGAAAGTATTAATTTCATTACCCTATATCACTGAACAAATCATTGCGAATTAATATTTTTAAAAGATTATGATAAAGGTTTTAATTATTGATGATGAAAAGCGAACCAGGGATTTGATTGCTAAAATGATAGAATCCTTTGATGTCTCTTTATCCATAAGCACTGAGGGAAGTAGTGTTGAGTCTGGAATATTAGCGATTGAACGTTTAAAACCGCAAATTGTTCTTTTAGATATCCAACTGCCAGATGGAAATGGCTTTGATGTATTGAAAGGGGCGAAAAATAAAGATTTCGATGTTATTTTTATTACTGCACACGAAGAACATGCCATTAGAGCAATCAAATTTTCTGCCCTCGACTATATTTTAAAACCTGTTGATCCTGATGAATTGCTATCTGCAATTAATAAAGCAATTGAAAAAGTTCAAAATAAAAAATCTAGTATCTCTTTTGACACACTTCAACACAACGTTACGAACCAAACTAAAAGACGCTTAGTTCTGAAAACTTTAGAGAGTGTTCATGTTGTTGAGTTGGATTCAATTGTTAGGTGCGAAGCAGACAGAAATTACACCACATTCTTTCTTGAGAATGGAAATAAAATATTTGTTTCCAAAACATTAAAAGAATATGAATTGCTTTTATCAAATTATAATTTCATACGTGTCCAGCAATCTCACCTTCTCAATATAGATTTTGTAGATCGATACGACAAAGTTGACGGAGGATCTGTTGTTATGAAAGATGGATCTCATATACCATTATCTCCTTCAAAACGCGATTTATTCTTTAAACTGTTAGAGACGATTTAAGCTTAGTTAACTCAAAATGCCAATATGTTCATTCAAAAGTGGACTTTGGTAATTGTCAACGAGAAAAAGACAAAGGTTTATTATATTCGTTAAAGGAAATAAGGAGAAAATTCTGGTTATTTTTGATGTTCTTTTTTTGTTTTGATGATGCAGCTGCTTGGAGAGGCGGTTTCATTTTCTAGTTTGATATAAGAGTTTATAATTCTTCTCATTTAAGACAAAGTAAAGACTTGAAAAAGTAATGGCATTCATAAATAACCAGAATTTTATTAACCCTAAGAAATTCAACGAACTACTCAGCTATGAAAACTATGGATTTCACATTGTGAAATAAAAAAAGGTTGCCAAAAACGGTAACCTTTTTTATTTCTCCTGAATTTGATATAATACGGGCCTGCTAGGTGATGCATCGTTTTCAAATGGCGCCACTTGAAGATTTAACAAAAAATCCCCATCTTCTATATGATTCGGGACAAAAATAAACTCGGTTATAGTTCTTGTTTGGTCTGGTGATTCAGGCACAGACCAAAAAGTGTGGTGAAATGCGAGAACACCATCATCTTTTTCTTTGTCTACAGAAGGCAAGTCTATCAGTAGGTGCTTAATGCCCGCTTGCTTTATTATACTGGCCCCATCGGCAGCCAAATAGCATGGATTAGAATTACTGTAATCAATATTTAACTTGTTTTCCTGATTTGGCAAAGTCCGAATAATAATTGCTTCTATTCCTTTTAAGTTTAATTGTTCTATTTGCTTTGCCGTTATAACAAAATCCTCCTCGCCGTCTACAATAATTTTTTCTGGCAAAATGCTAAAGACTCGTGATTTATAAAAAAGAGGGTGAGAGATTGAATTTACTGAAAATACTTCCTTAGTAATGTGACCCAATCCTTCGGTATGTGTGCCATGTGCGTGGGGATTGAAAAAAATATTTCTAAAATTAACCGGAGCTCCCGCTTCAACAGTCCCAACGAATCCATCATTCTTTACAGGTTCTATTTTTGGATCATCCAAATACCATGCTTTTACTTTTGGGTAATGGCTTCCAATTGGGATAGATAAATCTACACCCTTGGTAGAGTCTATGTAGGACTGGCCGTCTTCAAGAAATAATTTCATGGAATTGTTTTGTTCAAATTTACCTTTTTTCGAAAATGAATGCTAAAAAAGTAAAAACTATTTAAAATAGTTCCCCTAGTAATTAAAGAATCCTTTACATTTGATGAAAAACAAAACAGATGAAAGCATTACATTTATTTTTAGCAGCAGGAGCTGTATTGGCCTTCGCAGCATGTGGAGGGAACGCTGAAAAGCTGGAAGATGTTGAAGTTCAAATGGCAAGTTTGAACGTCGATACAGAAAACTCTGCTTTGGGTTGGAAGGGAAGTAAAAATCCAGAGTATTTTCACATAGGAAATGTTAAATTCAGCGGTGGACAAGCTAATTTCATAGACGGAAACTTGATGAGTGGTAATTTTGCAGTTGATATGACTTCAATTAAATCACTTGATGTTGAGTTGCCAGATGAGAAAAAAACAATGTTAATCAGCCACCTTAATTCACCAACATTTTTCGATATTATCAATAACGCGAAGGTAGAAGTAAAGTGTGGGGCAATCACTGATGGTAAGTTGCCAATCACAATTATAATATCTGGTAAAGAAATAAAACAAAATATTGATGTGAAAGTTACTTACGAAGAGGGTAAAGGAAGTATCTCTGGAATCTTTGATGTAGATTTTAGTGATCTTGACGTAGCCGGTTTCAAGCCAAAAGAAGGTGAAACAGAATATGTATTGCCTGTTATAACTTTTGATTTGAATTTACAGTTGAAATAAATTTACAAACTTTAATTTAGTTGGGGCAATTTGCATTTGCGAATTGCCCTTTTTTTATTTCTTTGCAAAATGATAAATCCAAACGTAAAAGCTATTTTGTTTGACCTTGGCGGTGTTCTCATAAATTTAAATTACCAGAAAACTGTTCAAGCATTTCGAGATTTAGGAATCGAAAATTTTGAAGAACTGTACTCACAAGCACAACAAAATAATCTTTTTGATGATTTCGAAACGGGGAAAATATCCTCTTTCCATTTCATAAATCGTTTATTGGATTTGTTGCCTGCAGGATGTAACCCGAATCAGGTCGTTTCTGCTTGGAATGCAATGATACTTGACTTTCCCTTGAATAGACTTGACCTTTTAGAAAAATTAGGTAACGATTACAAATTATTTTTACTTAGTAATACGAATGATTTACATCTCGAAAAAGTCCGGCGTGAATTAAAAAAAACAACAGAAAAAACGTTAGAAAGTTTCTTCGAAAAAACATTCTTATCGCAAGAAATTAAATTACGTAAACCGGAACCAGAAGTTTTCTTAGAAGTTGCGAAACAGATACAACTTAACCCGAATGAAATTTTATTCATTGATGACAGTATTCAGCACATAAATTCCGCTAAAAACCTTGGGTTCCATGTTATTCACTTAACTAGTGAATTGGGAAATCATCCTTTTTTTTCTTGACAAAGCTCTACTAAAAGTCCTTCCGTGCTTTTAGGGTGTAAAAATGCAATGCGTTTATTGTCTGCTCCATTTTTCGCAACTTCGTGAATAAGTTGGTATCCCTCTTTTTTTAATCGCTCCAGTTCTTCATCGATATTTTCTACATCAAAGGCAACATGATGAAAGCCTGCTCCTTTTTTTTCTAAAAATTTTGCGATTGGAGAAGACGGGTCCGTAGCCTCCAAAAGTTCAATTTTAGATTCCCCAAGTTGAAGAAAGGCCGTTCTAACAGATTCCGACTCCACAACTTCCGTTTTATAGCACTTTACGCCTAATAGCGTCTCATACATAGTGATGGATTCTTCCAGGTTCTTAACCGCTATTCCTAAATGTTCTATTCTTCTAATCATAATAAAAAAACCCTCAAAGCGACGTTTTAGGACTTATATTTTAAGCAAGGCATTTATTAATTCTTAATAAACTTCTCGTTTATATTATCGTAATTTATGTAATAAACCCCTTTAACGAGATTTGTACAATTCACTAAACTTCCAACTCCTTTTTTCACAATATTTCCATAAGCATCGTAAATTTCGTAGCGCGTTTCAACAGGCTTTGCATTCGTGAAAAATTCAATTTTGTCCTTTACAATTGCGGGGTTTTTAGATACTACAGGAACGATTGATTGGAATGTGACTTCAGAAGAATATCTCCCCTTGCCAGTGTAATCAAACTGTGCAACGCGTATGAAGTTTTTCCCTGAATGAGGTGAAACTTGAAATTCATATTTATTGTTTCCTTCAGTGCCTTTGCTCTGTACTTCCCCAATAGCAACCCACTTGTTCCATCTGTATTGCTCAACAATGTATGAAAGTTTTCCTTTTTCAAGACTCGATTCCCAAACCAACCTGCCGTCTAGTGAAATCGAAATAGAATTTACTTTATATGTGCTTTTAGGAAGCAAAACCTCTGGGTTCAATATTTTTGGTTTACAACCATCATTATGTTCAATTACGATAAAAACCGGAGAGCCAATTGCTACGTTAAATTGAGAAAAATCAATTGGAAATGCAGCAACATTCGTTCCTCCAGGCATAACATCGCCGTTTACAGTAACTTTTGTTGCGCAATAACCAAAGCCATCCGCATCCATCGGATTTTGGACATACAAATTTTTTCCTTGATATACGCCCTCAATTGATAGTGCCGCAAATACATTTGCCACATAACTAATTGACAATAATAGGGTAAATGCAACTTTGGTCATGTTTTTATTCCTGTTCATTTTACAAACAACCTCTGATTCGAAAAAAATAGATGACGCAATATTAACTGCTATTTTAATAATATCCAAGCAATCATCGTGCCTTTTTCAATTATAATTAAGTCCAAGTAAACCAATGAAAAAGATTGAAATTTCGTTTTATTGCCTGAAATCAACAAAAAAAATTTGATTATTTTTGAATAATACATAATGGCTGGAGATGTAAACTGTTTTTTTGCTATTCTTGTACTATACCAAATTCCTATCTATGAATTGTAAATGGTGCTTTCTTCTTGTTTTGCTAATCGCTTTAAGCTGTTCCAGACATAAGAAGAAAGCCAGTTACGCTGGAGGAAAGGTGAGTTTGTGCATCGAATCCATTGACATGAATTTGAAGCCTGAATGTCTTTTAGATTATAGTTCACAAATGGTACTAAGTCAAGTTTTTGAAGGATTAATGGCTATGGATACAAAAGAAATGGCTGTTAAACCCCAACTGGCAAAAAAAATTGATGTCAAGAATGGCGGTCTAACATACGAATTTACACTCCGAAATAATGTTTATTTTCATGACTTTGGTGACAGCGATTCAGATCGACTATTAACACCTAATGATGTTGTATATAGCATTGAAAAAGCTTGCGCAAAATTAAAAGATAATACGCCAAGTTTAGCCTATTCCATTGCCTATCAAAGCACATTAAAAGGTGCCGATGACTTTCATGAAGGGAAATCGAAAAAAATTTCCGGCTTACGAATTAAAGGGAATAAAGTTGTTTTGGATTTGCTCCGTAAAGACAATAACTTTTTACAAAAACTTAGTTTGGTTTGTTGCTCAATTCAATCCAGTAAATTAGATGACAATGGTGAATCAAAAATTGGTACTGGTCCATTTTGCTTAATGCCTGAAAACATGGATGACACACGAATCATCCTTGTTAAAAATGAAGACTATTATGGTTATGACAAAAAGGGCTGTGCGCTACCCTACTTAGACTCTTTGGAATTTATTTTAAATTCCAAGAAACTCCAACAACTGGAAATGTTTGAAAGGAAAGAAGTTGATATGATAATTGGACTTCCAACTAGTCGAATAACAAAAATACTTGAAGGAAGATTAGATGATTTCAATTCGAAGCCACCATTGTTCGTTTTACATAATAATGCTCAATTAGTCACAAACTACTACTTTTTTGATTTGACCGACCCAAGATTTCAAGAGAAAAAGGTGCGGCAAGCGTTTAACTATGCTATTGACAAAACTAAAATTGGGAGGGATATTTTGCAAAATCAATTTTACGAGTTAGGTAAGTACGGAATAATACCGCCTATTGAGTCTATCTTTAGAGGTTATGATTTTAACTCGATTAAGAAAAATGCATACCAATATGACCCAGAAAAAGCAAAAATGCTTTTAGCTGAAGCAGGTTATGCAAATGGAACTGGGTTTGGTCCTGTGGAATTGCGTTTCAATATAAACGACGTTCACTCAGCGGTAGCAAATGAGTTTGCTAAACAAATTAAAGAAGTCTTAAATATTAATATCAACATTGCCGGTTCTACATTTGAACAATTGCTAATCGATCAAGAAGAGGGTAATGGTGATATTTTTCGTTCAGCTTGGGCGGCCGACTATCCAAGTGAAGAAACTTTCTTAATTAATTTTTATGGTGGAAAAGTCCCTGTAAAAAGGAATGAGTCTTCTATTGTAAATCAGTCTAGGTATAAAAACCGACTATTCGATCAGTTTCTTGAAAAGGCACAACACGAGCCAAAAATTACGAAAAGACGTGAATACTATAGTCTAGCAGAGATAGAATTAATGAAAGACCCTCCTATTATTCCGCTCTGGTACAATGGGGAATTTGAAATCGTATACGCTAATATTAGGAATCTGAATATTAATCCATTAGATTTATTTATTTTCAAGGAGGTGTATAAAAAAAAATGGACTGCAAAAGAGTACAGAGATTACATGAAGAAAACATCTTAAACTAGAAAACTATGAGAAAACGAATAACCCTTTTAATGGTATTATTCTTTTGTAATAACACCTTTGCTCAGCCCTCTCAAAATGTTCGTGGAAAAGTCGTTGATTTAGAAACTAATCATCCTTTGTACGGTGTTAAGATAAAAATATTTACTTCCGATTCTATTAGAAAACTTCATGCCCTTACCAATGAATTTGGCGAATTCACTATCCTTAATGTTCCAGTTGGAAAATATGATTTGGTTGCGCAACTTATGACATATGATTCCAAAAAAGTTACTATCGAAGTAAATTCTGGAAAAGAGACCATAGTGAATATGGGAATACAAGAGAGCTTTACTGAAATTGATGAAGTTGTCGTTTCGGCCAGAAAAAAAGGAGATGTTATAAATGAAATGGCAACAATTTCGGCGCAACAATTTAGTGTTGAAGAAACAAATCGTTACCCTGGTTCACGTGCTGATCCTGCTCGAATGGCGTCAAATTTTGCAGGCGTTCAAGGTGCTGATGATTCAAGAAATGATATCATAATTCGCGGAAACTCTCCATTGGGGGTTGTTTGGAAAGTCGAAGGGGTTGACATACCTAACCCAAGCCATTTCGCTATAGCAGGAAGTTCTGGTGGTCCACTTTCAGTCTTAAACAATAAAATATTAGGTAATTCCGATTTTTTTATGTCTGCATTTCCAGCTGAATATGGGAATAGTGTTTCTGGAATATTCGACTTAAAACTTCGCAACGGCAACAACGAAAATCACGAATTTACTGGTCAATTTGGTCTTTTGGGGACTGAATTAGTTGCTGAAGGGCCCATCAATAAGTCAAAGAAATCTAGTTACTTAGTTATGGGTCGCTATTCTACACTTAGCATGTTTCAAGCACTTGGTATAAAGATTGGAACAGATGCGATTCCTGTATACGGAGACGGAGCTTTTAAATTAAATTGGGCACTGAAAAAAGGAGGATCCCTTTCTCTTTTTGCAATAGGTGGGAAAAGTAAAATTGACATCCTCGTATCTAAACAAACAGAGGTTTCAGATGAGCTATACGGCGAAGGAGACAGGGATCAGCATTTTGGAACTTCAATGGTTACCGGTGGACTCATTTACAAGAAGTCGTTAAATGAGAAAACCTTTGTTTCATCTACGCTTGCCTTAAGTCGCGATGTTTCTCAATCCAACCATGAATATTTAATTCGAAAAGTTGACACTTTAAATGGCGTAGAAAAAATTCAGGTTATTTCAACACACCCTTTAATGGGATACTATTTTAAGACTACGAAGCTTTCTTATTATCTGGCTGTGAGCCACAAATTAAACCGAAGAAATTTAATTAAATTTGGAATAAATTTGGACGGGATTTACCTGAACCAAAAAGACTCGGTATTAAATCAAGATTCATTAAACGTTGGTAATTATAGCTCTTTCGTAAATCGCTGGGATTATAAAGGAACTTCTTTGTTAATTCAACCCTTTATCCAATGGAAATATCGCATCACAGAAAACATGGATTTCACGGCTGGTTTGCATGCTCAATATTATTCACTGAGTAATAGCATTAGTCCTGTTGAACCTCGAGTTGGTTGGAAATATCGTATGAGAAAAGCACAAAGCATATCTGCTGGTGCAGGACTTCATAGTCAAATGCAACCATTATACTCATACAATTATCATCTACCGAATTCAGCGGCAAATAAACCTCACAACCAAAAAATGGACTTTACGAAAAGCATACATAGTGCTTTTGGATATGAAAAATCATTTTCAAGGAGTTTTAACGTAAAATCAGAGGTCTATTATCAGTATTTGTATAATATTCCTGTAGAAATACACCCGAGTTCATTTTCGCTGGTAAATATGGGAGGTGGATTCCAACGATTTTTCCCTGACACACTTGAAAATACAGGAACAGGTTACAATTATGGTTTAGAGGTTACTATTCAGAAATTTTTCGACAAAAGCTTTTTCTTCTTGTTCTCTGGCACTATCTATAATTCCAAATATAGTGGTAGTGATAAAGTAGTTCGTAACACAAGTTATAATGGGGATTTTGTGACCAACTTACTAGCTGGCAAAGAATTCTATTTGAATGAAAAGAACAGCATTACTCTTGGTTTAAAAATATCCTATGCTGGAGGAAAAAGATATGGTTATGTTGATTTAGCGAGAACACAAGCTGCAGAAGAATTAATCTTTAAGGATTCTCTATTCAATTCCAGACAGTTCAGAGAATATTTTAGATTGGACGCTAAAATCAATTGGAAAAAGAACGCAAAACGCGTAACGCATGAAATAGGATTAGACCTCGTGAATGTTTTAGGAACGCAGAATTTACTTTCATTGTCCTATGCGCCAAATGTTGGAAATCCAACGGCTGACCCAATTTCAGAACGCTACCAATTAGGCTTCTTGCCTATATTCTATTATAAAATAGATTTTAGAGGAAAACCTAAAACGGCTGTTACCAACTAGGGCAATCGTCGCATTTCTTTTTCGGTTTAATATAGAACAAACCACCAATTACGGCATTGTATTCTATAAAACCAAGTGCTTGTCGGGCGTACGATGAAGGGTCGTTTGGCCTAGTTCTCACTTTCAATTGGTGGATGAAACCTGTATTAAAATCACCTTGTATAAATAGGTGCTTTAAAAACTCGAATCGCACTCCCGAATGAGCAGAAATTCCATATCCAGAAATCGAATAAGTAACACGGTCAAATTGACCTGCGAAATTAAAATCGTTAACGGAAAGTATCGTCCCTACGCTTAGACCTAAAATTCCGGTAACTACAAAATTACCTTTGCCTCGTCTCGGTTTATACCAATCAAATGATCGCATCAACTCAGCGCGGATATAATTCATTCCGTTGGTGTTTTCATAATGAAGCGTATTAAAATCAGTCACCACAGGCTTACCCGTATAAGTGCCGTTCCAATTCGTAACTGTGTCAACTCCTGGATCTATTTGACCTGTTAGGTTCACGTGGTTTCCATTTTTCAAATAATATTTGAAATGGTCATAACCAAAACTCAAGGCCCATCCTTTTTTATAATAGTAACCTACGCGAATATTAAACTGTGGAATGGTAATATTTATCGGGTTAAAATAACTATCAACTGAAAAAGGTTCTGGTCTATCAACTGCAGTTGCTCCATTCAATGTAAAATCATATCCAGGACCCACAAATCTTAAATTAGATTTGGTATAGTGTGTGCGATTGTATCCCCAGTAAAGAAACATTGTTCCTTTTTCTGTTGATTCCTTTTTCTTTCCGCCATATTGAGAAAAACTTCCAAATGATAGAGAAAATAAAATAAAGAGAAGTACTAAAAATTTCATTTAGTTATTAATTGAACCCACTGCTTTTCTGTTAGAATATTCTGCAGTCTAAAGTCTGATTCATTTTCATTGTCATGCCATCGAACCAAGCCAATCCCTTTCACGAAATAAGAATAATTACGCCCATTTAATTCGCTTTCCTCTCTCGTAATTGGATTAAAAATCGTTGTTCTATAGTTATCTTCTATTATCAATGCTTGTTTCTTTTTACCCATAACCGTGATTTGCTCTTTTTGTTTCACGGGGTTAACCTTTCTTTGAATCTCTTGTAATATCAACGTAGAATCTCTAACTCCTGGAAAACGAGACGCAAAATATGTTTCGTCTGTCATATCCATAGGAAACAACGTGTTTTTGAATAATTCAGCTTGTCGCTTTTTTCCGTCTCGATCAACAATCATATGATCGGCTAAATTCAAACTATCTACGTTATAATTATAAGCCTCAATAATTCTCGCATCATCTGCGTAAATTTCGACTACAATGTGTTTGCCTTGTGAGTCCTCAATTCGATAGATACGATGAAAACGCTCAACCAGTCCGTTTTTGATATCGCGATAAACATACACTTGCCCTTCGCCTGTTATGGGGTAAAAATATTCGGCCAATTCATTTTCACTTGAATCTGAATTACAACTTGTAATTCCAAAAACCAACAATAAAAATAAAGAAATTATCCTCATGACATTTTAATGAAATTCACTTCTTTTTCCGTTAAAACACGATAATGTCCTCGAGGCAAATCTTTCTTTGTCAAACCAGCGTATTGCACACGATCAACTTTGATTACCACGTAGCCCATACTTTCTAGCGCACGTCGTGCTACACTGTTTTTGCCAGAAGTTAATTCTAATCCTATCTCTCTAGAATCACCTTTTACGTATTCTGCTTTGTCAAAAAACACTTTCCCGTCTTCTAGATCAATCCCCGAAGTCAATCGTTCTAAATCTTCCTTTTTCACTGGTTTATCCAGTTCCAAATGGTAAATTTTCTTTGCTTTATATTGTGGGTGCGTCAGTTTCTTCATCATGTCTCCGTCATTTGTGAAGAACATTAAACCTGTCGCCTCTTTTTCCATTCTACCAACGGGATACAATTGTTCTCTCGTTGCTTTTTTAACCAAAGTCATCACGGTTTTTCGACCTGTGTCATCATCCAATGCGGTAATAAACCCTTTAGGTTTGTTAAGAATAACGTAGCGTTTAGTGGCTGACCGAACTGAATCATCTCCGTATTTTACAATATCGGTAGATTTAACTTTATAGCCCATTTCAGTAACGATTTCTCCGTTTACAGAAACAATTCCATTGGCAATGAAAACATCTGCTTCTCTTCGTGAACAAATACCGGCATTCGACAAATATTTATTCAGCCGAATTGCATCGTCATCGAATTTAGGCATAGGATCACCCTTCTTCTGTTTTTGTTTGAAATCGATGTATTTTCGTTTATCTCTGGAGCTTACTGTTTTTTTCTCTTCTTCTTGTCCAGCTGCACTTCTTGATTGTGCACCCGCCGTTTTTGGACGAGTTGTTGTTTTTGTTCTGCCAGCAGCGCCGGTCTTACGTGTAGGTTTTACTCCTCCACCTCTTTTTTTGTTCATCTCGAGCATTATTTATTTGCGCAAAGATAATTCGGATATTTGAATTAAAGAAATTTAATAATAGACCGCTGCGCTGATGGAAGTTGGACCGCTCTTCGAGCTGATAGAGCATGGACTTAAATCTATCAATCCGAAGGATGTTCCATCAGTTCACAAAGCGAACGGTCTATGCTCCATCAGCGCAGCGGTCTAAAGAAAGGGCGTGAAAGCATCATCGATGTATTCCAAATCAGTCCGCAAGCCGTTGTGGACGATGGAAATGATGTCGAATTGGGTTTCAAGTTCTATGTCTTTCGATTGAATATAATGGTTGGCAACTTTAATAATCTGCCGTTGTTTGGCCCTTGTGACTGAACGCCACGGTTCTCCTATCTCCGAAGTTTGCCTTGTTTTAACTTCTACGACATGAATTTTATCCTCCAATTTTGTCACAATATCAATTTCCAAGTGTTGCAAGCGAAAGTTGCGAGCCAAAATTTCATGTCCTTGTTTTCTTAAGTAAGCAGTAGCGAGGTTCTCTCCGAAAACGCCGAGTTCTTGATTTGTCATTTTTTCAAGGGTGAATTATTCGTGTTCACTATTGAAGATACAAAATCAATAGCGTCCTAAATAATTTAAAAATCGAAATCGTAGGTTGATTCTATTGACTTTCAGGAAGAAGATGACACTTTTTCAAAACAGAACCCCTTGTATTGATTTTGGAGGAGGTTCTGATTGTTTTTCAAATGGATGATCTAGCCACATTTTCAAGTCGATTT
>Ga0209702_10002841_pt1 | contig 28915 bp, 42 predicted proteins | sample FRY01_FD_187210 | JGI IMG/M metagenome (GOLD analysis project Ga0209702, IMG submission 187210) | Freshwater microbial communities from Lake Fryxell liftoff mats and glacier meltwater in Antarctica - FRY-01 (SPAdes) (version 2) | ecosystem: Environmental > Aquatic > Freshwater > Ice > Glacier... | reverse complement strand
GGCGACCCCCGGTGCGACCCTCGGCACGCCCTGGACCTGGGCGGCGCGCCGGTTGCTCGCCGAAAATTTTCGGCGATTGGGACGCGCGGTCATCTCCACCTGATCGACAATATTTGAGGAATCTTATGAATAAGCATGAATATACGACATGTGAGGTGACCGTTACCTTTACCGTCACTCTAAATGATGCATCCAGAAGCGTACCGTCAAGTCTGGTGTGTGCTGATATTCATGACGGGGTGGTAGCAGCCATCACTGATGAAAATACAGGGTTCTGCGAAGAACTTGATTCAATATTGATTATGATGAAGCGATAACTGACATGGTGTTGGTTATTTTTATGGAGAATATAAATGTCAAGAACCAGAATGAGTCAGAGAGCCAAGGTGTTGGAGTCAATTCCGCATAGTTATCCGGGGATTACTGCATCTCAGATTTCAAACTTGAGAAATGTGCCGCGAGCCAACGTTCTCAAGAGGATTTCCGACCTGCGAATCGAATACGATATTCGTACGAATGTCTCGGATCGATCAGGAGTAGTCCGCGCATATTACCAGATGGTTAGCGGCTAACCTCTGCATATCGAGGGTGGTTGTGGCATAAATAGTCTATATACCACCCTTGATAATGTAGGAGAAAAAATGAATATTGAGATTAACACTGAGGAACTGAGAGAAACTAGAAATTTATTTGTGGCTACTCCTATGTTTGGAGGTATGAATCACGGTTTATATTTGAAGTCTATCCTTGATTTGCAAGGGTTATTTCATGCTCACGGACTGAAGATTAGATTTTCATTTCTTTTTAATGAATCATTGATTACTAGAGCGCGAAACTATATGGTTGATGAGTTTTTGCGTTCTGATTGCACTCATATGCTCTTTATTGATGCTGATATTGAGTTTAATCCAATGGATGTGTTATTTCTATTGGCTTATGATAAGGACGTGATCGGTGCTCCCTATCCTAAGAAATCTATTAACTGGAAGAATATTTTGAAAGCAGCCCGGAACGTTCCGGCCGCAGAGTTGGAAAAGTTTGATCCCAATACATTGAACAATCTAGTTGGTGATTATGTATTTAATCCAGTGCCAGGTACAACTAAGTTTGATGTTAATGAGCCTTTGGATGTACTGGAAATCGGTACTGGGTTTATGATGATCAAGCGAGAAGTTTTCGATAAGTACCGAGAAGAATACCCCCACCTGAAGTATAAGCCAGATCACGTCGGCCAGGCTCATTTTGATGGTTCCCGTATGATCCATGCATATTTCGACACAGTTATTGATCCTAATACTGATCGATACTTGTCCGAGGATTATATGTTTTGCCAAAACTGGAGAATCATCGGAGGACAGGTTTTTCTATGTCCTTGGATGAAAACGACTCATGTCGGAACATATGGCTTTTCAGGAAACCTTCCGATCATTGCGAATCTGACCGGGAGTTTAGGATAATGAAGTCATTTCGAGAGTTTATACAGAAAGTTATAAAGGAAGGAAACCCTTTGGCTAGAATGTATTCTAGGCAGGAAAAGGGTATACATTTCGTTGCTCTATCCACCGAACGACCTGGATTGACCCCTGCTGAGATCAAGTCTAGAAATAAAGAACTGGTTTCTATGGCTAGAAAAGCCGGTTATGGAGTTAGAAAAGCCGAGGGGCGTTATGAGGGAAATAAGGAATCTTCTCATATAATACACGCCAAGGCCCATGGAGATGAAGAAGGATCCAAGGTTGCGGCTTTGGGAATACGACTAGGAAAGCATTTTAATCAAGATTCTGTATTGCATCATGACGGCAAATCTGCTAGACTAGTAGGTACAAATGCAACAGGCTATCCGGGTTTAGATAAATCCGAAACTGTTGGAAACAAGCTAAAGTTTAACAATACTGAGTCCCCCTTTCAAACGGAGTTAAGACCTTCCAAAAAGAAAGCTTCCGCTCGGTTTACGACATAGGTGAACCAATGATTGCGAATACAGATACACAAAAACTGTTAAAGTATATACAAGAGTGTTTGGAAAAAGAACCAAATAAACCTACTGGTATGTACGGCTATCAGGCCTACTACAAAGCCAAAGAACGTGAGTTTGAAAAGTTACAAAATGGAGATAAAAATGATGGTAGAAGCGGACAATAAGGGTTTGCGGTACAGTGAAGGTAAGTTGCGTTATGACTTGTTTCCTCCCGATGCATATGAAGAAATAGTCAAGGTATATACCGAGGGCGCCCGAAAGTATGCTTCTAGAAACTGGGAACGGGGTATGGATTGGAGCCAATGTCTCCGAGCCTTGAAGTCCCATCTTAACAAGTGGGAGTTGGGAAAAACGCATGACGATGAATTGACAGAATGCCGCCATTTGGCTATGGTGGCCTGGAACGCTATCGCCCTTCTCACATATGAACTTCGCGATATCGGTAATAACGATATTCCTGAGATTTACCACCCCGAGGCCTCTGAGAAGGTCGAGGAAAAAGATATGCCGGAACGGGATTTGCATCAGTTTACACCGATTGATGAGTCCGCACCGGATTTGCATCAGTTTACACCGATTGATGAGTCCGCGTATGAACTGGGTATATTAAAGCGATGCTTAAGGCGCGACAAGTCCGGCGCTTATTATCTTAGCAGTCATGTCAATTCCTTCCCACGGACGTTGTGGGTCGACGCGACCCATAGGTTTACCCCCGACGATTATAGGAGTACCACTGATTCTATTACTATTAGAACTTAACTTTTACACAATGGAGTAAATATATGAAACTTTCAAAGAATACACTCGAAACATTAAAGAACTTCTCCCAAATATATGCCGGTGTCGTTCTGATACCAGGCCAACTTCAAAGTACCATTTCCCCTGAACAGACAATCTTTGTTGAAGCTACGATTGAGGAGACTATTCCCACAACCGTGCCGATCTATGATTTGCCTGCATTTCTGGGCATTCTCTCTCAACTTGATGCACCTGATATCGATTTTCAGGGAGATACCTCGCAAGCCATCATTACTGATACGGACGGCACCTCGATTAACTACCTCTACAGTGAGGCTTCTCTGATCAAGACCAAGCCATCTGGTAAGTCGTTGTCGCTTGTTTCGGTGGATGCATCATTTGACTTGACAAAGGCTGCATTATCTAAGATAATAAAGATTGCAAACTCAATGAGTCTGCCCGACGTTACCATTGTAGGGAACACCGGCAAGATATATGTCCGCGTATCCGATAAAGAAGTTGATACTTCCAACTCGGCCACAAAGGAGGTTGGTGTGTTTACAGGCGAGGATTTCGAAGTGTCACTCAAGATTGAGAATCTTGTACTCATTCCGGATGATTACCGAGTTGAATTTTCCAAGAAACAGTTTGCAACATTCGTATCCTCCACTCGAAGCTATGTTATTGCGATTACTAAGTCCAAGGAGAAGTGAAAATGGCTAGAACACCCAAGGTATACAATGATATTGCCAGTCTCAATGATGAGCAAAAGCGCCGACTCAAGGCTGTAATCGGAGAACTGTCCGAGTCTATGAAGCGACGAGATGATGAACGTACTTTTCAAAGTGAAGGTGTTGGAGACATTTCTGATGAACTTGTGATCGACAAGAAAATCGTTAAGAAGCTTGTCAAGACCTTCTATAAGGACTCATACGATGAGGATGTTGAAACGTTTGAAACGTTTGAAACTTGGTACGATTCTCTACTGAAGTAAAGGAAAATATATTATGCGGGTACGTGAATCTGAATTCATATTCACCGAAAAGTACCGTCCTGGTACAGTGGGAGAATGTGTTATTCCCGACCGGCTAAAGACTGTTTTTCAGTCTTATGTTGATAGTAAGCAAGTTCCCAATCTAATGCTAACCGGAACCGCGGGTGTTGGTAAGACAACCGTGGCTATGGCTATGTGTAGTGAGTTGGGTATTAACTATTTGAAGATCAATAGCTCGGATGAACGGGGTATTGATATTTTGCGAACCAAGATCAAGTCCTATGCATCAACAATGAGTCTTGATGGCGGACAAAAGGTCATCATTCTTGATGAGGCTGATTACCTAACTCCCGAAGCCCAAGCCGGGTTACGCGGAGCAATCGAAGAATACTCCAATCATTGCACGTTCATTATGACGTGTAACTACAAGTCCAAACTGATTGATGCTTTACATTCTCGGTCTGCGGTAATCGATTTCAAGATACTTACCAGTGAAGTGCCTAAGATGCAGGCTGAATTCTATAAGAGGGTTCAAGAAATTCTCAAGCTTGAGAATGTCAGTTATGAAAAGGCGGCTCTAGCATCAATCATCAAGAAATATTTCCCTGATTATCGCAGGACTCTCAATGAGTTGCAAAGACTCTCTCAGTTGGGTCCAATCGATGAAAGCGTTATCTCTCAGGTTTCAGATATTCGAAACATCCATGAGTTGTTTGCATTTATGAGGGAAAAGGATTTTGGTAAAGTGCAGAAATGGGTTGTTGATAATGGTGATATTGACCCTTCTGTTATGTATAAGAAGATTTATGATAGTTTGCGAGGGCATCTGGAACCAAGTTCTATTCCTCAGGCTGTCATCACTCTATCCAAGTATCAATACCAGGCTGCATTTGTGGCTGATCAAGAAATCAATCTCGTGGCCTGTTTGACGGAGATGTTGGTTGATTGCCAATTTCTAAACATATAGGTGTGTAATGAAAAACTACAAGCAATGCGAAATGCAATCCCCGGCCGGCCGAACGGTTATTATTTCATGGCTTAATGAGGATATTGCCAAGGTCGGTACTTTGGTTGAAGTGGTGGATTACAACGAAATCTTTAAGATCGTTGATGTTTATAATACAACACTTACAGAACGAGAAGTGAAGTGGGCGGCTTCTCAGGCTGGTAATATAACGAAAGCATCAAATATATAATGGTTGAGATTTTCAAAGACTATATTCCATCAATCCTGCATACAAAGCAGGATCATATGGTAGATGAAGATGCGGGGGGCGGAATACGAGTTCCCCAAGAGGTTGTGGGAGCTGGAGGGGTGAGCATGGAGATTCTTCACGGGGACTGCGTGTCCCAAATGTCGCAAATGTCTCCCGATTCGGTGGACAGCATCGTCACCGATCCGCCGTATGAATTAGGCTTCATGGGCCAGTCCTGGGACAGTTCCGGCGTCGCCTTCCGCCCCGAGACGTGGGCGGCCGCGCTTCGGGTGCTCAAGCCGGGCGGGCACATGTTCGCCTTCGGCGGGACCCGCACCTATCACCGGATGGTATGTGCGATTGAGGACGCAGGCTTCGAAATCCGGGATCAGTTCGCCTGGGTATACGGCACGGGGTTTCCGAAGTCGCATGACGTGGCGAAAGCCGTTCATGCTCACCAGACAGTCGGGGGGTCATCCCCCCGCAAACGGCGCCAAGCCGAGATGGGGCAGGATTACACCCCCGGCGAGTCATTCGGCCGAGGATTCGACCTCGAACGCATTTATGGCAAAGCCCGCGCCGGGCATCGGCCGATGCATCCGGACGATTTATGTGCCGAGGCCCGCAAATGGCAGGGATGGGGCACAGCGGCCAAGCCTGCGTGGGAGCCCATCTGTCTCGCCCGCAAGCCGCTTGCCAAGGGAATGACCGTTGCGGCCGGCGTGCTGGCGCATGGCACAGGGGCGCTGAATATCAACGGGTGTCGGGTAGCGACAACCGAGAACTTAAATGACGGCGGTTATTCGGGCGGGGCAAAGCGAGCCGAGGACGCCACGAGTTACGCCACCGGGGTAACCGCCGGGGCATTTGTCCAACCCACCGGACGCTGGCCCGCCAACCTGGTGCATGACGGCTCGGACGAGGTGCTGGCGGGTTTCCCGGGTGCGGATTCCGGATCTGCCGCCCGGTTTTTCTACTGCGCCAAGGCGGGCAAGGGCGACCGCGCCGGCAGCAAGCATCCTACCGTCAAGCCCGTCTCCCTCATGCGGTGGCTGGTGCGGATGATAACCCCGCCCGGCGGCGTCGTGCTAGACCCGTTTGCCGGCAGCGGCACCACGGGGCAGGCGGCCATGGAAGAGGGGTTCCGCGCCGTCCTGATCGAGCGGGAAGCCGAATACGTCGCGGACATCCGCCGGCGGTTTGAGGTCATGCCTTCGAATCTGAAGAGCTTCTGGCGTGAGTACCCTCACGATCCAGTCTGGTAATATAACGAAAGCATCAAATATATAATGGTTGAGATTTTCAAAGACTATATTCCATCGATCCTGCATACAAAGCAGGATCATATGGTAGATGAAGATGCGGAGAAGGTGTATGCACCTTTTCTCATAAATAGGGCATTATCCCATCATTTTGATACCGTAATGATGGCAAATATGATGAATCTGTCATCAAATATTAGTAAAAGAATGCATTACGACTTTCTTCTTGGTACTGTAAGGTCCGTAAAACGTCCGTTTAAGAAATGGCATAAATATATACAGCCTGATGATATTGATATCATTAAGGAAAACTATGACTGTTCAACCGAGAAGGCCTTGGAGATTCTAAAGCTTTTAACGGTAGATCAAGTACAGAGTATCAAGAATAAGACCAATAAAGGCGGTGTAGACAATGTTAGAAACCATGATCGAGGTAACACTAAAAACAAGAAATGATTTTTTGGTAGTAAAAGAAACATTAACTCGAATCGGAGTTGCTTCTAAAAAAGATAATACTCTTTATCAATCATGCCATATACTTCACAAGCAAGGACAATATTTCATTGTTCATTTCAAAGAAATGTTTCTACTTGATGGTAAGAAATCAGATTTTACCCAGGAGGATATCGCGCGGCGAAATACTATTGCAAATCTATTACAAGAATGGAAACTACTTACATTAGTTGATCCTAAAAAAAGTTCAACGCCAGTTGTACCAGTATCATCATTAAAAATACTTCATGCTGACGAAAAAGTTGATTGGGATCTTTGTGTTAAATATACAATAGGTAAAAAATAATGGAGATTTATAATGACAATTTTGAAAGTACACAAGACTCATGAAAACCACAATCTACCTGTATATGCTACCGAAAATTCAGCATGTTTCGATATTTCGTTTCAGTGTTTGGGTAAAACATTTGTGACGGGGTTTGACCGCACTAGTCAGGCTATAACGCAAAATATTGAAAATGAAACTATTATACTTTATGCTGGTGATAGAATTTTGGTTCCCACAGGATTAATATTTATTCTCGATCCGGGCACAGTCTTAAAGCTTTATGCGAGAGGATCGACGGGAATCAAAAAAGGATTGCGACTAGCAAACTCGGTTGGTATTATCGATGCCGATTACTTTCATGAAACATTTATACCTCTGGTAAACGATACGAATGTTAGTGTCGTCCTTACTCATGGCGATAGGTTGGCTCAGGCTGAAGTCTGCCGGTATGAAAAAATGACATTTGTTCAATCTCTTCTACCACCAGATCAAACTACTAACAGAGTAGGTGGGTTTGGCTCCACGGGTATCAACTAAGGAGTATGAATATGGAGACTGATTTTGGTGATGATTTTAACTTATTTCCACCAGCACTTAAGAAGGGAACAGTAGAAAAGCTGATTATTGATCAGATGGCTGGCACCTTTAAGATTACAGGAAAGCTTAATGTTCCAGTTGATAATAAATCCAAGAAGCAACTGCTAAATGAGGGTCTTAAGCCTTGACATTACACTAAATACTAGTGTAGAATGGAAGGAGATAGACTAATGACGAATATATTTAGCTTTTTACTTCCAGGACTTTTTATTGCAAGCGAGCTGGATAAGTTCGAAACCAGACTTAAAAATATGAATGATATCTTATATTCTATTAAAAAAGGAGAAATATATATGTCAGTACAACTAGATAAGCTAACAGCAGAGGTTGAGGAGATTGGTACTGTGGTTGATTCGGCAGTTGAATTGATTACCAATCTCGCAACTCAAATCCTTAATCTTAAGGACGACCCGGCCGCTCTAGAAGCATTGGCCGCAGAATTGGATGCTAAGGCCGCCGTCTTGGCAGAAGCAATATCGGTTAATACTGTAGCAGAGGATGAGGTAGACGAATAACTTCAACCACTTAACGTCTCCGAGGAATAATTCCTCGGAGACACTTTATGATCCAGTGAGGCTTAATGAGCAAAATACCGTCCGCTATTGTTATAACCCCATCTATAAATTCCACGAAACTATATGACGCCGTTGATTCTGTTGCGTCTCAAACCTACTGTGAACTAACCCATCTGATTGTTATGGATGGTATCATTCTTAGTGAATACCACAAACGAGAGTTGCATAAAAGATCATTTAAGAACATTGCAGTTGTTGAACTACCTTTCAATACAGGAAAGGTTGACAATCAAAGCTTTTATGGTCATCGTATCTATGCTGGTTTTTCACAGTTGGTTAATGCCGATTATGTATTCTTTCTTGATGAAGATAACTGGTTTGATAACTTTCATGTCGAATCACTGATTGATCTTCTTGAGAGCAGAAAAGAACTTGACTTTGCCTATTCTCTGAGAGGAATATACAATAAAGATCGAGACTTTTTGATCAATGATAACTGCGAATCCTTGGGTAGATGGCCTATTTGGTGCACCCCTACGGATAAGTTGCAATATCTAATAGATACATCCTCCTTTTGTTTTAGGCATAACTTCATTAGAGATACTGGATGTTTATGGAACAGTGGTTGGGGTGGAGATAGACGATATCTATCTTTGGTTGCAGATAATGCCAAATTTGATACAACTGGTAAGCATACCCTATGCTACAGATTAGATGGTAATCCCAACTCTGTAACTGAAGAATTCTTCATCGAGGGCAATCGAAGCGTCACAAACTCATATAAAAAGCTAAATTCAACGCATTTTCCTTGGGGAGAACCACTACCACTATGAGTAACCTAGCCCAACTCGCTTATAGATTGAAAGATAACTCCAACACTTTGCATGATTCCGAGGAGTTCTTCAAATTCATTGTGTCCAACCTAAAGGAAACTCACTCTCAGTCTTTCCAGGACTTGTGGGTTGCATATGAGTCTTATCGTAATGATCCCCAATCCTGTGATACTAGATTCTATGTCGAATTCGGTGCGCATGACGGTCAGGATGGAAGTAATACTCTATTTTTGGATAACAAATACCTGTGGGATGGTTTATTGATTGAGCCAAATCCCCATACCTATAAGAAGCTGAATGCCCATTCACTAGAACATAGACTCGGTGGCTATGAGATAGAAAACAAGGCGATCTATGATGTTACTGGCGAACTGATGCCGTTTACGGCTACACTTGACGACCATCAGTTTTCAACATTTAGTGAGAATCTGAGTCAGGTTCCCCGCGAACTAAGTCAAAATATTCAACATTTATTTGTCCATACTGCAACTCTCTATGATATTTTAGATATCTGGGATGCACCCAAGATTGTAGACTACGTTTCAATGGATACGGAGGGGTCTGAATATAGAATTTTGAAGAAGTTCTTAGAGGAAAACAAGAGCACATATAAGGTTGGTATGTGGACTATTGAGCATAACTACAAACCAGAAAGAGAATCTATTTATCAACTTATGATCGAGAATGGTTATATTCGAAAATTTGAAGAATATAGCCGCTGGGATGATTTTTACATTTTAGGAGCTAAAGCATGACATTTGAAGATACAAAAACTTTGACGGCCTATGAAGAGTCTGTCTGTAGTAATATTGTACTCACGCCCGAGGAGTTTGAGCCGGTCGACCTGGTTATCGGAGCCTTTGATGGTTATACCTGGAAAGATATAGAACCTTGGGTTGTATCTTTGGAGAGGTGCGGGTTCAAAGGAGAAAAGGCTGTCATTGCGTATAATGTCGAAGCCAGTGTGATTAAGAAGCTTGATGATAGAGGCTTTAAGGTCTATGCGTTTGGTTTTGACGACCGAGGAAATGCAAAGGCTGAAAACCTCCGTTCTATTGTGGTTGAAAGGTTTTTGCATCTATGGTCCATTTTATCACCACTTGAGGAAAAATATAGATACATCATTACAACAGATGTAAAGGATGTTATTTTCCAGAGTAATCCTATTGATTTACTTGAAACATTCTCACCTGATGGTTTTGAAATCTTTGTGGCTGGCGAGGGTATTACTTATAATCAGGAGCCCTGGTCACGAAATAATATGGATATGACATTTGGTAATGTATTTTTGGATCGCGTAAAATATAGGGAGATTTTCTGTGCTGGGGTTATCGGCGGCACTTCTACTCATTTTTTGGACTTGTGTATGAATATAGCTATGGTTTGTAGAGGAATACCATGGTCCGTCCCTGGTGGCGGCGGCCCCGACCAAGCTGCATTGAATATATTACTGTCCCAACTAATATGGGAGAGAACCACGATGTTTTTTGATGTATGGTGGCCGTGGTGTCGCCATTGCGGTACAACCAAAGCGGCTATGGAAGCTGGTTCAGGGCAACTCGGATTTGAAGCCAAGAATAATCCTGATTTTGATCCAAAATCCGTAGATTTTTTGTCTATGGATCCTGTGTTGGTGGATGGTAAGTTATGTATGATGAGGGGTTCCCCTCGGGGTAAAGAAGCCGTCCCTTATGCTATAGTTCATCAATATAATCGAGTCCCAGCCTGGGCTAATCTTGCGGATAACTATCGTGAATAATATATATACAGATCAAGATTTCAAAACTATCGAGCACCACCGAGACCTCGGTATATGGTCCCCGGATCATTACTCCTCAATAGGGTTGGCCCCATATATCAAAAGGTTGGGAAATGATATAGAGGGTATTGAGATTGGTACAGGTAAAGGTGAGTCGGCCTATCTGTTGCTTGATCGATGCCCCAATATCAAGAAACTATACACTATAGACCCATTTTCTCAATGGGATAACTGGAACGGTACCGATACTCAAGAAGATCAGGATAGATTTAAGGAGATCGCTCATAATAACCTCCTAAAGTTTGGTAGTAGAGTAGAAATATTGGAATTAAGTTCTGCTGTTTGTATAGCGGAGGATGGGTTTGACCAGGAATCTATGGATTTCATTTTTATTGATGGGGATCCCTCTACCGAAAGTACAATGTTTGATCTGGCCAACTACTATCGATTACTTAAGGTAAAGGGAATGTTTGCAGGACACAACTTTCAGTTCAAGACCGTTTACGACGCCGTGCAAGAGTTTCGAAAGAAGTATAATATCAATATACCGATTCAAAAATCAACAAACGGTACATATTTTTGGTATAAGGTGTGACAATGGAAAAACCGCCACTTAGGTTATCATTTACTGATACCTATGATAATGCAAAGAAGTTCTGGGTCTGGGCTCTAGGCACACGTTATGATGTTTCAGTCGTGGATCAAGACACGGATTTACTTATTTTTGGAGACCAAAACTTTGGTTCAGATCATTTGAGCCAAAAGTGGAATATCACCAAGAAGTTGTTTTTTACCGGGGAAAATGTCAGGGCGACATGGACTGAGTGTGATTATTCCTGTGATTTCGATTACAACTTTAATGTACCAGAGAAACTTCATCGTTTCCATTATAGACTTCCCCTATACGTTTTGGAAATGTGGGCTTATATGGATCAGCACGGATATGCATTTGATTATTTGTATAACCGGCATGAGGGGGTGGATCTAGAGAAAGAATATGATATTAAAACCAGGTTCTGCTCATTTATCCAGTCTAATCCTAATGTAGAGGTGAGGAATCAAGTATTTCATTGGCTCAATAGTGTCCAAAGAGTGGATTCTGGGGGACCATTGTTTAATAATATGGGATATGTGGTTGATAGACCGGGTGGTCATATGAGTAAACATGACTTCATAAAGACTAGAAAGTTTAATCTGGCGTTTGAAAATGGTTCGCATATTGGATATACAACCGAGAAGCTACTCAATGCTTTCTATGCCAATGTCATTCCGATCTACTATGGTAATCCAGAAGTGGTATTGGATTTCAATAAAGAGGCATTTATCAATGTCCATGATTTTGTTGGTAATGATGGGCGCATTAATGGTGATGCATTACTGAATAGTATCGCGATTCTTAATCTTCACAAAGGAATGTACCTTGACATGATGAGCAAAACAGTGTTTAATAGTAATAATACATCAACGGATATTATGAAACTGACAGACTGGTTTCATGAGAATGTTTATAAGGAGATTATGTAATGAAAAAGATTTTTCTAAAGTTGAGCATGATTGAAACCAAGAATGATATTTATATCGACCCATTTGAAATCGTGTCATTTGTGGAAAAAACTGAACGTTCTGGTAGAATGGATAATGACGGTAAGTTCGAGCCGTCGATAACTTTTGTAGAACTTCACACCAAGACCGGTGCGCTGATCAAGGTTATTGCCACGGGACAGGGTATTGTTGACTTGATCAACCAAGCCAATGAAATCAATGTCTAAACGATTACTCTTTGTTGTTCACCGATACGCGCCGTTTCCGGGCGGTTCGGAGTACTATGTGCAAAATATGGCGGAAGAAGCCCTATCCCGAGGCTATGACGTTACGGTCTTGACTCATGAACACCAAGGAGACCTTAATGGGGTCAAGGTGATAGATGATTATTCCGTACTGACCAGAGAAAAATGGGGTCTTATCATAGTTCATGGTGGGGACGTAATAAGTCAAAATATTGTTCATTATTACTCGGAAGAGATTAAACAACTATCTCCCATTCTTTACCTTATTGTGAAGCCTTCATCCAGCGTCACCTGCCTTAAAGGTATGAAAAATGCAACCTATCTGGGTTGCTCAACCATCGAAGATGTTGACCATTGTGTTTCTAATGGTTATAAGGATAAGATCGTCAGTGTGAGGCATGGTATTCCGGTCGAAAAGTCAATAGTGCCAAAGACTTGGGTTACCCCCTTTGTGCATTTTTCTTCCGTGGGTGGGTTTTGGAACCATAAGAGGTTTCCTGAGTTGGCCGCGACGTTCATACGAGTAACTAAGAAATACCCCCATACTCGGTTGCATCTATATGGATATGGTGGGGATGATATAAAGAACATACCTTCCCATCCTAATATTTCTATAGTACAAGGTGCTGACCATGATAAGATATTGGAAGTTATCGCGAATTCTGACATATACATCATGAATTCCAGTGAAGAAGGTTTCGGTCTTGTGTTGCTGGAAGCAATGATAAATCGGACGCCATGGTTTGCCAGAAGCATTGCCGGCGCCAAGGTATTGAGAGAATATGGAAGTTTATACACAACCCAAGACCAACTAGAGTACTTGATGGAAATGTATGTCAAATTCAAGTTATATATGTCTGAAACCGGGGACGCGGCCGACTTTGAGTCTGATAAGGATATAGCATTTTCACATATAAGGTTGAACCATGATATAAAAAATACAGTTAATGATGTGGAGGCGGTTTTGATCAAATATACAAGGACAAAGAGATACTAATGCAAATAAGTTTTGGTGTTTGCGCCGGCTCTACTCAATATTTGGATATTCTCCTGGATAGTATCGTGGATACACTAAGAATTGCTCCATTTTATAACTTTGGAGATGGATATGAAATTTTGGTGATTGGTAATCAAGATGTATGCGCCTGGATTTCACATAATTCTAATAGACACCCTAAAGTATACAAAACTATACTGTTTGAGGATGAACGGCCGGGTTGGATCACGCGAAAGAAAAATATCTTAGCAAAGAAGGCAAAGTATCAAAACCTGTGTATAATGCACGACTATGCACTATTAGATGAACAGTGGATGAGTGGTGTTATCAATACTGATCGTAATGGCGATTGGCAAGTTATGATCAATAAGGTGCAAAATCGCAATGGTACAAGGCATGCCGATTGGATTGTTGATCCAAAATATATGCAAACGGTGATCAATACTGATCCAGTTAGATTTACTAATATGCTTATGGCAGTAGCTCCTCATGAGAACGGACCTCTTTATGTCAATTCGTTACCCTATGATGTAACGGATCTTACTCATATACAATATGTTTCTGGAGGTTTCTTCGTGGTTAAAAAGGAGGTTCTACTCGAATATCCTTTTGATGAATCAATGATTTGGGGGGACAGTCCTGGGGAAGATATAGTTTGGTCTAATGATTTGAGAAAAGCCGATAAAATAATACGGTTTAACTCTCAATCATCGGTAACGTTGCAAAAACCTGGTAAGTGGCAAGTTGAAGTTATGCCAGAAGAATTTGTTAATGAACTAAGAAAATATTACGGTAGTCGTTGACACAAAAGGTATATGAAAATATGAAAAACTATCAAACTCTTGTAATCTTTGATCTAGATGGAGTCTTAATCGACAGTAGAGATATGCACTTTGATACATTAAATAAGGCTTTGGCTTTGGTTGATTCGAAATATGTCATATCTCGTGAATCGCATCTCGCATCATATGATGGTTTATCCACAACAAAAAAGTTAGAAATGCTTCATCACTCCAAGGGATTGGATAGAGATACTTTCGACTATATATGGTATCATAAACAGTTATATACCGCAGAGGCCTTGGAGAATCTAAAGCCTGATACCGAACTTATTGATATTTGTTTATGGTTGTTAGAGCAGAATATCGTCATTGCTGTTGCTTCCAATGCAGTAAGAAAAACTGTGGATAAGACATTGGAAAAACTAGGAATCGCTAGATATATCTCAAATATCAAAACAAATGAAGATACAACTAAAGGAAAGCCATACCCAGACCTATATTGGAGGGCGATGTTTGATGCTCATGCAATACCATCGACAACTATAATCATTGAGGATAGCCATATCGGTAGAGCCGGCGCGATAGATTCGGGAGCTAAACTATTGGCGGTAGAGAGTAGAGGAGATTTGACGTTTGATAAGATTCGGAATGCTGTTGCTGAATTACAGGGGGCGCCAAAACAATCTATTCCTTGGATAGACAAGAAGCTGAACGTTGTTATACCAATGGCGGGAGCCGGTTCTAGATTTGCCAAGGCTGGTTATACTTTTCCTAAACCCCTCATCGAGGTTAATGGAAAACCAATGATACAGGTTGTTGTTGAAAATCTCAATATTGAAGCAAACTATATCTATATCGTCCAAAAAGAACATTATGAAAAGTATCATTTAGGATACCTACTCAATCTTATAACTCCTGGTTGCAAGGTGGTGCAGATAGACGGTATGACCGAGGGGGCGGCATGTACTGTATTGAAGGCCGCTGAATATATAAACAATGATTTACCTCTATTGATTGCAAACTCTGATCAATTCATGGAGTGGAATTCTAATGAATGTATGTATGCCTTTGCAGCCGACCAGATTGATGGTGGAATTTTGACGTTTAAGTCAACACACCCAAAGTGGTCGTATGTGAAGTTGGATGATAATGGATTTGTTTCTGAGGTCGCAGAAAAAAAGGTTATTTCTGATGATGCAACCGTTGGTGTATACTACTGGAGACGTGGCTCCCAGTTTGTTGATTCGGCGAAACTAATGATCGAAAATGACGAAAGAGTGAATGGGGAGTTTTACGTTGCTCCAGTATATAACTACGCTATCAAGGCCGGCCGTAAGATTCGCATTAAGGCTGTTGATAAACTATGGGGACTCGGGGTACCGGAGGATTTGGATACATTTTTGAGGGAGTATAAGTGTTGATCAGCAAGAATTTAAGTGACTTTACCCGAGGATGGGTAGTCGGAGATTTCAAGCCAAGTTTATTTCAATCGAAGGATGTGGAAATAGGGTTACATTATTATCGAGAAGGGGAGGATCATCCGGCTCATTACCACAGAGAAGTTACTGAATATAATGTTGTTATCTCTGGAGTTGCTACTGTTAATGGTGCAACCTTTGTAGCCTCTGATATATTCATCATAGAAAAAGGTGAAGTGACTGAAATCGAATTTTTAACGGATACATATATATTATGTATAAAGACACCCTCGGTACCTGGTGATAAAGTTTTAGTTTAAGGAGAAGGAGATAATAATGACTGATATAATTAAGCAATTTTGGGAGAACCAGGCTTCTGGTTGGTCTCCAGAGAACAGAAACCCTCTAGTGGGGTGGTATGATGAGCATAATGCCGACGAAACGGAACAAAAGCTTTTGTTCCGCAGCGTAAAGACTGATGGTAGTTTGGTTGCTCTGGAATATGGCTGCGGTCCTGGTAGAAACATTATTAAACATAAGGATTTATTCGCTAGAATTGATGGGGTCGATATCAACAGAACAATACTCGACAAAGCCTCGGATTTCCTAAAGGATAATAATATTAATGATGTGTATTTGTTTCATACTAATGGATTTGAATTGAATGGTCAGTATTGTGATATCAAATCAACGACTTATGATGTTGTATTTTCGATTATCTGTTTACAACATATAGGTTCCTGGGAATGGAGACAGTCTCTATGGAATGAGTTTTACAGAGTATTGAAACCCAAGGGGGTTTTGACATTCCAAATGGGGTACGGTCCTGGACACCCTATCTCGGTGGATTATTTCCATAATTATGACGAAACTGACGACATGCATAGAGATGTTAGAATAGAGAGCGAAGGGTACCTGGTTGATGACCTTAGAAAAGCCGGTTTCAAGGACATTACTCTAGAGATCACTAATCCGACGCATGATCAGCACCCCCATTGGATTTGGGTACAAGCAAGGAAGTAATTATGAAAGCAAATTATACGAGAATAACAGTAGAATCAGACGGATACAACTACCATTTTTACGGTAGTGATGTATCGCGATATGACGAGCAAATGATAGCCTATGCTCAAATGGCCAAGAGGTTTATGAATAAACCTTTCAACTCACCTTTGGATATAGTCGGTAACTACGACTGGCACCAAGAATTTCCCTATGAGGAGCATTTATTTAAGCATCTCGATAAACCAGTAGTTGCGGGATCACTAGTGATTGATTTTGGTTGTGGTCCGGGTAGAATGGTTGAGCGTATAACCAAGTATTTTGGAGAGGCTGTTCATGGAATAGACATTTCGGAGTATGCTATAGATTATGCGAGAAATCAGTTTCCCGACTCCAGATTTTTTGTTTCTTCTGGTATAGACGTGGGTGCAGTCCCAGAAAACACCTATGATGTGTTGTATTCCACGATTGCAATACAACACATTCCCGTCAAAACAATACGAGAGAATTTGTTTCGAGCATTCTATAATACCTTAAAACCAGGAGGGTTTATCTGTATTCAAATGGCTTATAATGCCAACCAACAGGCTGGTGTGTGGTCGCCAGATACAGAACATGCATCGTATGATTCTGATTTTTGGAATGCAAAAGCCACAAATGGTCACGCCGATTGTGTATTGAATGCCGAATCGATGCCTAGATTTGAAGAGGATTTCGGAAAAATCTTTAATAATGTCAAGGTTGAATTGGTTGATGTTGCTGCAAAATATGGAAATCTAAACGGTAAATACCATGCTCCATATTGGGCCAGCGACTGGGTATTCATAAGTGGTACGAAATGAATATAGATTTCTGGATTTTAACATTTGAGAGACCCTTAGCTCTCGATAGATTAATAACACAATTCGGGAAACAGGGAGTTAAAGTTAATGTATTTTCGAATTCTCCTCATATTGAACTGAATAAAAGTACATTTGAAACTTATAGTCCATCCATAATAGTGAATTCTCTTAATGACAGAAACTCTAGTTCATGGTGTGCTCGTGCATGGAATTCTATTTTCCTTAAGGGGTTTCAAAATTCTGATGCGCTAGTTTGTATACAAGACGATACCAATATATCTGATGACTTTATCGAATGGTTGGAGAATGTTTCGCAGCAAAATGACTTCATTTCGGGACCGGCTGGTGACCAATTTTTCTACATTCATAAGAAGGTGTTTCAAAAAATAGGTTGGTGGGATGAACGTTATCTTGGTTGTTATTGTGGTGATGCTGATTATTTTAAGAGAGTATATTTAGGATATGATAAAACCCGGGTATCCATACAAGACACCCATAACTGGGGCACCATTTACAATCCCTGTGGAGTAATGGATAGCATCATTACTACGTTTGAGTCAAAGACTATTGATCCAAATTATGATAATCAGCACTGGGTTCTAGAGAAACTATGTGAAAGTAATCCTACACTACAGCATTCACAAGGTTGGTATAGAAGAAAATGGGGAATCGATCTTGACATTAATGCTTCATTTATATGCAATGGTGTAGATAAAATAGAATCAGATGTAAACTGGTACCCTTCTCACAGTAAAATATTAGGAGTTACAGCATATGACTAGAATTATTGCACATAGAGCCAACCTGGACCTTCCAAACATATCTAAGCACTTGGGAATGAAAGAAAAAATCTTGGCCTGTATAGATGCAGGATTTTTTGTTGAGTTAGACGTCCGCGCGAAAGAGCCTGCACATTCGGTGATTTATACTGATTATTACAGAGATACTTTAATACAAATACAGAAATTCATGATCAGTCATGATCTGTATCCTAATACAGAGCCGTTATCATTTGAAGATGTTTATATTTCTACGAAAATCTATGAGAAGGCGTATTATCATGCTAAGGATATAAAGTCGGCTCAATTATTAGAAAGACTAACCAATAGCCGGCCGGCGGAGACGCCCCCGCATGGCTGGTGTGCCTTGGCGCCGCGGTGGTTTGCGCAAGATAAGGACAAGTTTAGTATTGTGCGGGCAGGGTATCCGAATGATTCGAATGGGTTTAATTCCTATGATCTGCAAGTTTGGATAAATGCCACGGATAGAACGAGGCCTCTACGAGAAGAACTTGAGGGATATCAACGTGAAGGTGTTGATTTGTCGTCTGCGATTATTTGTCTGAATGATTATATTGAATCGGACTCTGCCACACTACGAATTTTGAATACATGTTCCGGTGTTTGTGTGGATCGGCCTTTTCTATATGAGACACTTTTGAAGGCCTATAAATGAGAACTGTGGTTGTTATTGGTGCGGCTGGTCACGTCGGATTGCCGTTTTGCCTTACTCTGGCCCAAGCCGGGTTTGCCGTTACTGGTATAGATCGAAATGAAAAGCTTATTGCATCGCTAGATGATGGATTTTATCCCTATATTGAAGATAATGGCCAGGAAACGCTAAAGAAGTATCTTGGCAAAAACCTCATGTTTACTAATAGTTATTACCATATTCAAAAAGCGGATGTGGTTGCAATCATGATCGGCACACCCAAGGATGAAAATGGTAATCCTAGAATTGATGACTTGATGCAGTTTGTCCGAGAAGAGTTGATTACCAGAATTGGTGCCTATACACTAATCATATTACGGTCGACGGTGATTCCTGGTACCACGGATCTTATCATTAGAGAAATAGAGGAGTTGCGTCCTGATCTTAAAGAAGGTATTAATTTTGAAGTAGCATTCTGTCCTGAGCGTGTCCAACAAGGCAAATCTTTGGTTGAAGCTGTTGATTTACCTCAACTTATTGGTACTCATCGAGACCTCGAAAGTGATAAACACAGTGAGGCATATAAGTTCTTCTCTACCTTTGTCAAGGAATGTATTCCGTTAACGCCAAAGGAGGCAGAGTATGCCAAACTGGTGACAAATATGTACCGATATGTTAACTTCGCTCTAGCCAACGAGGTTTATATGTTGACAAGAGATCAGAATGTTGATATAGTAAGAGTTATTGATGCGGCTAATAAAGACTATCCGAGAATGAACATGCCAAAACCTGGACCCGCCGCAGGTCCTTGCCTTGGAAAGGATGGAGAGTTTCTTCTTCAAAACATGCCTTTCTCTGGTCTTATCAGTTCTGCTAGTCGAATCAACGAGGGTTTACCAGCCTTCTTACTAAATGAAGCCCTGAAACAAAACCCTGATATTCGTACCTTATGCATTCTAGGAATGACGTTCAAAGCGAATTCTGATGATATTCGGAATAGTCTAAGCTTCAAGCTAAAAACATTGGCTGAAAGTAAAGGTATCAAGGTTTATTATAACGACCCCTACTGGGAAAGTAATATTGAGTTACGACGTATTTGGGAGCACGACGCGACGATTATCATGACCCCTCATGACCAGTTTAAGGGGTTATCCAAATGGTTTGTACCAGGACCGGTACTAATAGATATATGGGGGATTTCAAATGCCTAGAGTGCTTGTCACTGGATCAGAAGGAAGCCTAATGCAGGCGGTGATTCCGAAACTGCTGGCTCTTGGTCATGATGTTTATGGTGTCGATAAAGTGTTTCGCAAGTCACATCGAAATGCTGGCTATCATTACAAGGTGATCAATCTGACACGACCATTTGAGGTGGATGATCATTTCAACGAGTATGATTTTGATTATGTCATTCAAGCGGCCGCTCAAGTTTATGGTGTTGGAGGGTTCAACCAATACTGTGCGGATATTGTATCCAATGATACGACACTACATTCAAACATACTGAATTCTTCAATTAGATATGATGTAAAGCGAGTGATATTCATTAGCTCTAGTATGGTGTATGAGAGCGTTCAAAAAGCAATCAATGAGACTTCCCTTGAAGGCGACCCCGATAAGTGGCCGGCCCCTAAGACAGATTATGGTCTTTCCAAGTTCTTTAACGAAAGGTTGAGTTTATCGTTTGAAAAACAGCATGGTCTGGACTATACTATTTGGAGACCATTTAACGTTATTACACCCTATGAAATAGCCCATGATACTCCTGGTTATGCCCATGTTTTTGCAGACTTCATTCGTTCCATTATAACAGAGGGTAAAAACCCTATACCCATCATAGGTGATGGTGAGCAAGTCCGTTGTTTCACTTGGATTGATGAAGTGGCGGCCGCCATCGCAAACTTTAGCTTTGATGGCAAAACTCGAAATGAAGTATTCAACTTGGGTAGGAAAGAACCTATCACTATGAAAACTTTGGCTAATCTGATATACGATGCCGCCAAAGAAGCTTATCTAAGTGATTCTGGAAAGTTGAAGTTTGAGACTGTTGAAAATTTCAAAAATGATGTGACTATCAGGATTCCAAATGTTGATAAAGCCAAGAACATATTAGGCTGGGAAGCAATCAAGAGTGCCAGATGGTCAGTCAAGCAATGTGTAAATGAGTATTACAAGAACGTGAAATGGTGATCTGCACACAAACGACTCATGGACTCTAAAAACTAGTATTTGGTCCTCTAAATATCTTGACAAGGGGCCATCATTCTGCTATGATAGTACCTACTTAATATGACTCAGTGCGCTGGAACGGTTACAGCACGGTCTGCAAAACCAAAGAATGCAGGTTCGAATCCTGTCTGGGTCTCCAATAAACACCATGCCTTGTGAGGATCGATGACTAGACTTGCTATAATCAGTGATCTCCATCTAGACCATTGGATGAACGATTGGTCTCTAAATGTTGATTCGACCATGTTTTATTTGATAGCTGGCGACTTGGCGGAAAAGTCGGAGCACCGGGCGCTATGGTTTGCCAATAATTTTGGTGATCGTAACAACTATATGTTCATTAAGGGTAACCATGATTATTATGGTGACCATCTTACAAATCCAATGAATGAATGTCAGTCAATCGTATGGCAGGGACTAAGGATCTCTGGGGCCACACTATGGACCGATCTTTCTAATCACTCAAACTGGATTCGCTATCAGAAAGGTCTTATAGACTGTCGGCATATTAGGGGAATGAACTTTGATTCATATAACAACACACATCAAATTCAAAGAGACTACCTCTTGACTTCTGGTGCGGATGTTATCGTGTCCCATCATTGCCCTTCACCTCAATCGGTAGCAGAAATCTATAAAAACTCCCCCCACAATACCTCATTTTATAGCTATTTGGATGAATATATCATGAATCTTAAAATTCCTCCAAAGCTGTGGGTTCATGGGCATACTCACCATGAATTTGACTATATGATTGGATCAACAAGAGTTATCTGTCACCCCATGGGTTATCCCTTTGAAAGAAAAGGTAAAGTTCTCTATGAACCGAAGATTATAGAGGTATAGATGCAGATTAGGTTGATAGGTATCAATAATTTTAACAACCAGGAGTATAAAAATGGCAACTAATGAATATATCATGATCGGCTGGGCGCCTTGGGCTAAAGGCTCTAAAGTCTATAATAGACGACCTTTGGGTAAGTCTTGGTGGTCTAGAAAGAAACCCATAACTATTTACTCTAAAGAAACCGTATGTAAAAAGTATCTTGAGGAAAACGAAATCACTGTCCCTGTTTATGTAAAGGTCGATATTGATGACTATGTAAAGGTTGATAATGATGACTCAGAAAAAAACACTAGTTCCTAAGGAAGCCCTTGAGAAGGCATGGCATAAACCACATACCGGTGGTAGTACCAGAAAGAAACTAGAAGATCAATATAAGAATAGCACTAGTTGGTCTGTGGAGGGGTATACACAAGCTCTTGGTTTACGAGAACCCTATAAATACAATGTCCTGGCTAAAAACCATGACGTGGCTGTTGATATTGTAAAAAGCCTTCTAGAGCAGGAACGTTCCCGTAGTATTATAGTGACGACAGCCCGAGTATTAAAAAATGATTGATTTTGATATCAATTTTGAAATACCCCCATCTATATGTTATAGTGGTGGGGCTAAAGGGGCTGATCAGTTGTTTGGCTCCTTGGCTCAAGAGTTCGGCCACAAGGTTTGTCACTTTTCGTTTCTAAACCATAAATATGATAATCTTTGCGATCCATCCACAATTATTCAATTAAATTCGGTTCAACTAGCAGAAGCAAAATCCCCTCTTAAGGAGGCCGCTAAACTTCTCGGCCGCACAAACGGTAGATATGAATATACTCAAAATCTATTACAGAGAAACTACTGGCAAATCAAATATACGGATAGAGTTTACGCCATAACTACCATCGATTGGGAAAATGGTGGTCGTCCAAATGGTGGCACCGGTTGGGCTATAGCAATGGCATATTGCAAGGATCCCAACCCGGCCGTATACGTTTATGATGTAAATAAGTTACAGTGGTATAAGACTGTATTCAAAATCAATCAAGAAGCAATGGATTGGGAGGAATGTGTACCTCCAAGACCATTTGGACATTATACTGGAATCGGTACCCGCGATCTCACTAAAGAAGGTCGGGCTGCAATAGAAGGATTATATCAATGAAAGTAGAATCGACACTGTTTCGGGTCGAGTTTAAGCAGCGCAACCATGACGGAAAATGGGTAAAGTTTGGTCAGGTTGTCGATTTTGATAACATTTATAACTACAAGGATAACTATGGTCGAACCATGCAAGTAATCCCCATGATGTGGATTATCCTGAATGTCTATGATTATGAACTAGAATTTGTCGATTAGAGGAGAATATAATGACAACCAATAATGTTCAACTACTTAAGTTTAGCTCCGGTGAAGAAATCATTGCCGATATTACAGAAATCAAGAATGATTCTGAAGTAACGGGGTATAAGGTATCAAATGCCATTCGTGTCGTTATCATGCCGCCCGAAAATTCAAATGATCCCAAGGCCCTGCCTAGGATTGTTTTCGCGGCATTTATTCCATATCTCAAGACCAATGAGTTCACGCTATTGATGAAGGATGTGTTATTTGTTGCTCAACCGGTTGATGAGATTGTTGAACAGTGGAAAGCGATCTTTGGGAAAAGCACTTCTATTTGGTTGCCTGGTGGCGACAAGGGGCCCGGTGGCGTTCCAAACCCCGTCGGCTCATTGATTATGGGTGGTGGATCGTCAACAAAACATTAAATGCTTGACAACCACCTCTCTTCATGAGATAATGTAAGCTTCAAGCAGCATAATGAGGGGTAATGTCTAAGGAAGTGTACACAAACGTTTCTGTACAGGGATCTAAAATCCTCTATAGAGGCATCATAAATGGCAAACGTCGTAATGTAAAATACGACTATAAGCCGACTATTTTCTTACAAGCTCAGGAACCAACAGAATTCAAAACGCTCCATGGGGGAGACTTATCTCCCATGGAGTTTCCAACTATTCGCGACGCCCAAGATTTTATTCGGCGTTACCAAGATATCGACAATTTTAAGATGTATGGTAACACCAAATGGGAATACAACTTCATAAACAACCAGTTTCCTGATGAAATCAAGTGGGATATCAATGATCTGAATATTGTTCCTTTGGATATCGAGGTTGATTCCGAAGGCGGTTATGCAGATGATGTGGAGGATCCCTGGCAACCAATCGTGGCCATCGCCTTGGAATTGTCTCAAAAGAGGTATGTTTTAGGTGTGCCGTCATCTGGTTGGGAAGGCAAATATGTCAATAACGATCCAAATGTGACGTATGTTGAGTGTGAAACCGAAATAGAGTTACTCCAGAATTTTATCAGATTATGGTCAAAGGATTACCCAGACATTATCACGGGTTGGTATATCAAGGAATTTGATATACCCTATATTATCAATCGTATAAGAAGAGTTTTAGGACCAGAAGCAGCCAAGAAGATATCTCCTTGGAACTACTTCTATAAGAGGTCATTCTCCGGAAAGTTTGGTAAGACTCAGACTGTTTTCGTTATTTCTGGTATTGCAACTCTAGATTACATGGATTTGTATCGCAAGTTTGACTTGAAGGGCCAATCTCAAGATTCCTATTCATTGGATAACATTGCCTGGGTTGTGCTTAAGAAGCGGAAAGTTAACTATTCTGAGTATGCAAACCTGGCTGAATTATACAGAAAGAACTATCAGAAATTTATCGATTACAACCTTGAGGACATGGACCTTATTCGTGAACTTGAGGAAAAAATAGGCTTGATTTCTCTTGCACTAACATGGGCTTACGATTCAAAGGTTAACTTTGAGGATGTGTTTTCCCAAGTTCGAATGTGGACAGTAATGATCCATAATGAGTTACTGAGTCGTGGCATCGTCGGTCCTCAAAAGCAGGATGCTGATGTGGAAATCACCGAATATATTGGAGCATATGTCAAGGAACCCAGACCTGGTCGTTACGGTTGGGTTGTAGGGTTCGACTTGACCAGTCTATATCCTCATTTGATCATGCAATATAATGTCAGCCCTGAGAGATTGGTTGAGCCTGAATTCTATACATCAGATATGAGAGATATCCTATCACAACATGTCACAATAGATAGATTGTTGAATAAAGAGGTTGATACATTCAAACTTAAGAACGCCGGTGTAACTTTAACTCCCAATGGACAATTCTTCTATATTCAGGAGCAAGGGTTTCTTGCAAATATGATGCAATCTATGTTTGAGGACAGAGATATGTATAAGAAGAAGATGAAGGAGGCCAAGAAAGAAAAGGAAGAAGCTACAACCGTTGAAGCCAAATCTTCATCAGATCAACTTGTCGCAATGTATAACAACTTGCAAGGATCAAAGAAGATCAGTTTGAATTCTTGTTATGGATCGCTGGGTAACATTCATTTTTTCTTATATGATACTCGACAGGCCGAGGCGATTACTTCCTCCGGCCAGTTGGCTATTCGATGGGTAGCCCGCGATGTTAATCTATACCTCAATAAAATTCTCAAGACATTTGATGTGGATTACATCATTGCTTCGGATACAGACAGTATCTATTTGAATTTTGATGAGTTGGTCGGCCAATCCTTTGGATCAAACGTCAAGGATCCCGCAAAGGTTACTGAGTTTCTTGATGCCATTTGCAAGCAAAAGATCACGCCGGTTATCAATAAGTCATTTGACGAGTTGGGTGAATACCTAAATGTCTTTGCTCAGAAAATGAATATGAATAGAGAAGCTATTGCATATCCTGCGATTTGGACTGCAAAGAAGCGATATATTCTCAATGTCTGGGACATGGAAGGTACCCGATACAAGGAGCCTGATATCAAGATTTCTGGTTTAGAGGCAGTCAAATCCTCAACTCCTCGGTCGTGCCGAGAGAAAATTCGCGACTGTATCAAGGTGATACTGGACGGTAATAATGACGATGTTATCAAGTTCATTGAAAGTTACCGGGAGGAATTCAAGACATTACCGCTTTCAGAGATTGCATTTCCTCGATCCGCCAACTTCGGTGAAAAATCATTGGGGGATAAAGGTTTACCTATTGCTCAAAGAGCCGCAATACTGTATAATAAGTTGTTGGTCGAGAAAAAATTGACCGAGAAATATGTGCATATCAAGGATGGTGAGAAAATCAAGTTTATACACTTGAAGTTACCCAACCCTGTACAATCAAATGTTGTCGGATTTCTGACGGAACTTCCCAAAGAATTTGATCTTCATAGATATGTGGACTATAACACTCAGTTCGAAAAGGCTTTTGTGGAGCCTATCAGGGCGATATTAAGTGTTATGGACTGGAAGGTAGAATATATTAGTTCATTGGAGAATATGTGGACGTGAAATATAATGTAATATATGCTGATCCTCCCTGGGATTTCAAGAGTTGGTCCAAGAAAGGTCAGGGACGGTCCGCCCAGGCTCATTATGATTGTATGTCTCTGAATGATATTGGTGATATACCAGTTGCTGATATGGCGAGCGACAACTCAGTTTTATTAATGTGGATAACAGATCCATTTCTTGATCGAGGGTTCGATATCATTAGGAAATGGGGGTTTACCTATAAGACTGTTGGTTTCTATTGGGTGAAATTAAATAGAAAAAGTCCCGGACTGTTTACGGGAATGGGTCGATGGACGAGAGCAAATCCTGAACAATGTCTGTTGGCTACCAAAGGATCACCAAAGAGAAAGTCGGGAGGCGTCCGCAAAACCATTTTGGAACCTCGGAGGGAACATTCAAGAAAACCTGATCGCATCTATAGTGATATTGAAAAATTGGTGGATGGCCCGTATCTTGAGATGTTTTCTCGAAGTTCCCGAGAAGGTTGGGATACTTGGGGAAACCAAGCAGGGCTATTCGACAACGGAGCAGTAGAAACCCGTAGATTTTCATCAAATTCAAAGGAGATAGAATAATGGCAAAATATGATCAAGGCGGAGGCTGCAACTGCGGACTATACAAAACTTGTACTTGTAAAAAGGATCCTGACGCGGCCGAAAAGAATAAGTCTGAATATACTATAGGTGTAAGTTCGGCATACAAAGAAAAACCAGAAATGAATATATTTGATGATCCGGTTGTTAAGTCCACCCTTCAAGATTTGTCATATATACATACAACCAAACCCCAGTATATGAATAAGGATACAATAATTTTCATATACCAGGCTCTCATATCATATATGCAGTCTAAATACTAATAGACGGAGATTCGTCTTAACTGATTAGGAGATACTAATGGATATATTTAACTCGCTGCTGAAAACGGCAGATAATGAATACGCGGCTATTGTTGAAGATGGCATTGACGCGGGAGATATCAAGTTCTGGATCGATACCGGTTCATATTCACTAAATGCTCTACTCTCAGGCTCAATTTTCGGCGGCCTGGCTGGCAATAAACGAACAGTTTTTGCCGGTGACCCCTCAACCGGAAAGACATTCTACACCTTGAGTATCGTCAAGGATTTCCTCAATCTACACCCCCAAGCATTTGTATTCTACTTTGAATCTGAAGGTGCTGTATCAAAGCAAATGATGGTAGATCGAAACATCGATGTTACCAGAATCGCAGTTATGCCTGTGGTCACTGTCCAGGAGTTTAGAACCCAGGCCGTCAAGATTCTTGATGCATATAAGGCCGCGGGAGGTAGCCCCGATAAAAATCCTATGATGTTTGTTTTGGATTCATTGGGCAACCTATCGACCTCAAAGGAAGTCGAAGATATTGCGGATGGGAAAGACACGCGGGACATGACTAGGGCCCAGTTGATCAAGGCCGCCTTTCGTGTGTTGACGCTGAAACTTGGGCAATTTGGTGTACCTTTAATCACAACCAATCACGTTTATGCAAATATCGGTGGGTATGGACCTCTCAAGAAAATGGGAGGGGGATGCTTGGTTGCGGGTACGATGATTCAAATGTCTAATGGTACCAAGCCTATAGAGGAAATAGTTGTTGGCGATGAAGTGTATACTCTTTATGGGGCGAAGCCTGTTATTAATACATTTGAATTTAATGATAAGGATGTGTATGAAATCCAATTTGAGGATGGGACAATAGTGAAATGTTCCAATGAGCACAAGTTTTTCGTGGATGGAGTTTGGGTTACAGCGGAGGACTTGGCTCAAAATACAAATCTTCCAAACTTGGAGGTGGAGGATATATTTGGAGATAACAATGTTCTTAGACAACAAATACACAAAAATTTACTACCAAATCATTGATAAGGCAAAACATAGAATTACCGAAGGTGTATATGAACGGCATCACATAATACCCAAATCTCTAGGTGGTAGTAATTATAATAATCTGGTGAAATTGACACCCAGAGAGCATTTTATAGCACATTGCCTACTTATTAAAATGATCGAGTCGAGTAAAGATAAGGCTAAAATGGTATATGCATTTATGTGTATGAATAAAACACATAATATCCAAGGATATTGTAGAGTTGGAAACGGTAAGTTATATGAGAATATCAAAAAATCTTTGATACCTTTCATTTCAGGGTCTAATAATCCGTTTTTTGGTAACTCTTCTATGTCGGGTACTAAAAATCCATTTTACGGTAAAACTCACACAGAAAAAACAAAGGAAGCTATTCGACAGGCTAACATTAATCATTTGAAATATAATAAGAATAGTTTCTCCGGTAAAACACATTCAACTCAAGTGAAAGAATTTTTATCACAAAAAGAAAGCTTGCCGGTGACAGTTATTCTTAAAACAAAAGAAAAGATATATTGTAAAAGACGAAAAGATATTGGAAAACTGCTCGGTGTTTCCGAGGCAATGGGAATACAACTATGCACCATAAAGAGACATTTATGGGAAAAATATAATATAAAGGAGATTCTTTATGAAAATTACGTCCATTAGAATGGTAAAACCACCG
>Ga0209702_10002840_pt1 | contig 28921 bp, 21 predicted proteins | sample FRY01_FD_187210 | JGI IMG/M metagenome (GOLD analysis project Ga0209702, IMG submission 187210) | Freshwater microbial communities from Lake Fryxell liftoff mats and glacier meltwater in Antarctica - FRY-01 (SPAdes) (version 2) | ecosystem: Environmental > Aquatic > Freshwater > Ice > Glacier... | reverse complement strand
GGATTATGTTGTAAAAATAACGAATCTTGCAGATAAATAACAAACAATTTATGCACAATTAGTTGACTTATAAAGTTTTATGTGCTTTTTAAGGGACGACTAATTACTTTGCATCGCCTCTGCAAATATAAATAAATCTCTCATTTTAAACAAGTTCAGGAAAGTAAATCTAAATTCTGAAGAATTTCTGTAGTGGAAACAAAAACTTTAACTAAACTCTCAATATAGGAGAGTGGTATTTAGGATTGTTTTGATAAATTTACAAAAAAGCCCCCAATCTTGATTGACTGGGGGCTTTTTGTAAAAGTTATGTGGATTTGTTTATTTGCCTTTAAATTTCATAGCATTTTCTGAGGCATCTAACCAAAATGGACCTGAGAATACGGGTAAGTAATATACACCTGTAAACTCATTGATGTTGTATAAGTCGTCTCTCATGTTTTCGCCAACAGCTATTGAGGTATAACCATATTTGTTGGGGGCGTACCATGGGTTGGGTTTCATTTCTGCTGGTTTTAGATTTTCAAATACTACATAAAAATCTACTGAACGACCAATATTTACTTGCATAGGCACTGCGCCAACAGCTCTAATACTTTTAATAGCATCAAAGTAAGGACCTCTTTGTGCACTATAAACATATAGTACTTTAATAGGGTACCCTTTTGCTTTGGCTGCCTCTTCGAAAAGTTTGCCTGCAACATCTCTCATTTTTTGGTGCTCAGGTATAATTCCTGCTGGGCTTGGGGATGCTAATGTAAAACGGTAGCCTGCTTTTTCGCTGGCTTCACCAAATTTTTTCCAATATATGACTAACTGATCCCAGCAGTATTCTCTAGTATATTTTGCTGCCAAAGCTTCTTTACCTGGTTTATATAAAACTGTTAGCTCATGGTACTTTCTACTAATATCAAATTTTTCTTTATTGATTTGACCATTATCTGAATATACATAAACATTACCTATCAAAATTATACCAGACTCTATTTCAACAAAACTATTGTGCCAACTAGCACTACTTTCTCCATCAGGTATCACATTGTTTTGTAAATCTTTTTTATAACCATTAGAGAGATACACATATTTTCTAGCCTCGTAATTTGAGCTTCCCAGGAATAAAGAACCAACTGCGTTAGAGGTCATAATGCCATCGCTTGGCGGAAGGGTGCCAGATACAAAAGTTGCAGGCACTACATATTTAGCATTGTTATCCGTTTCATACGAGTATTGGTTATAAATGTCAATCCGGTTGTCGCTAGATGGAGTTTCTTTGTAGTTAACTAAAAACTTTTTTAATACTTTTGCTTTATCTCCTTCTGTAGCGGCATAAATTGGCGTTTTAGAATAATAAATGCCACTGAGGTTTCGGCTGTCTTTTAAGATTTCTTTTCCGTCTAAAAAATTGCTGGCACTGTCTTTTGCCGCTTCTTCATAGTCGCTTTTAGCGTAACCTCTGCTAGTGGCAGCAGCTTGAAGTTTTGCTAATTTTTTCTCTAAAAAACTTTGGGCGGTTACGCTTCCATAGATGGTTAAAGCGCAAATTGTGATAATTAATCGTTTCATTTTTTTTATATATTTATTTAAATTATGATACAAATTTGCAACTTATAAAACCCAAAAATCCATTGGTTTTACAAAACCCAATTTTGGCTTTATGAAATCCTGTGTTGGTTATTTTAAGGGTTTACCCAATTCATTAACTCGTGCAGTTCGGCAACTTTATCTGCGCTTAGGCCTACTTCGTATTGGTTCTCTAAAATTAAGGAACCACCATTAGATTTAATGTGTTCTGTTATAAAATTTATATTTACTAAGTATGATTTATGGCTTCTAAAAAAATCTTTATTCATGGCCAAAGACTCTTCAAATCTTTTAAGCCCCTTGCTTACCAAAAGTTCGCTTCCGCCCTTTAATAATATTTTGGTATAAGCACCTTCCGCTTTAAAATATACAATGTCTTTGGTTTCTATAAATTTGGTAGAAGTAAGCGTAGGTATTGCAATTTTTTGATTGCCTGGGTTCGCCAAGTTTTCTTTTAAAATGGCTAAATTTTGATGGGTTTTACCTTTCTTACATTTTGCAATTGCTGCATCTAAGTCTTCCGCCTCTATGGGTTTTAGTAAATAATCTACGGCAGAAAGTTTAAATGCTTGTAGTGCATATTGGTTATAAGCAGTAATAAAAACTATGGAGAAATTGATTTCATCTTCACCAAAAAAATTGAGTATTTCTAAACCACTATGCCCAGGCATTTCTATATCTAAAAAAACAATATCGGGCTTGTGTTTTCTAATGGCCAATACGCCACTTGCTAGGTCGCTGCAGGTTTCGGCTACAGTAATATCTTTGTTATATTCATTCAACATACCCTCTAATAGCGTGCGAGCCATTTTTTCGTCATCTATAATTATCGCTTTCATTTTATCTTTTTTTTTAATTTATGGGTATAGTAAGGGTTACAATAGTACCCGGTTGCTCTATATTTTCTGAGTTTAAATCTTGTATTGACACAGATAGTTTGGTGGTTCTATTTTGATTCAAAATATCTAATCTTTTTTGGTTCGAATTGGATGAAAAAGAAGTTTGATTAGCATTGCTTTTCGCCTTTGGCATGCATAAGCCCATGCTTTACCGCATTTTCAGTATAGGGCTGAACTAGCATAGAAGGTATTTTTATCATATCAATATCCACGGAATTTTGTACCTCAATTACAAAATTAAAATCTTCTTCAAATCTCATTTTTTCTAATTCCAAATATAATTTTAGAGCTTCTATTTCATTTTGTATAGAAATGGTTTCCTTCTCAGACATTTCTAAAATCATACGGGTTAATTTAGAAAATTTCGCTAAATAAGAGCTTGCGTTTTTTTTGTCGTTTGTAAAAATATATGCTTGTATGGTATTTAGAGCATTGTAAAAAAAATGAGGATTCATTTGGCTTTTTATAGAGGTAAGTATAGATTTGCCAAGACTTTGCTCTAAAATAACTTTTTCCTCTAATAATGTTATTTGCTTATCGTGTATCGCTGTTCTCCACCTGTTGTATAAAATAATGATACAAACTCCTACTAATACGCACAATGCTAAAAACCACCACCTAAGCCAGAATGGCCGGTTTATTTTAAAATTTAATACTTGATTTTGAATGGTTTCATCAATTTTGAATTTGATTTGATAATTGCCAGCGTTCAAAGATGCAAATTGGATTATTTTATCTTTCGCATTTAATACTTGCCATGCTTGATTATTGATAGAATAATAAATAGTTTGTGAACTACAAAAAATATAATTTAGATATGCACAATGAATACTTATATTATTTTCGTTATAGCTTAATTCAATATCATTTTTAATATTTGTAGATTTATTATTTACTTTAAAATCGCTAATATAAAATGGGTAATTAATTTGATTTTTCCTATTATAAAACAAATCCACTTTTAATATGCCATCGTTTACAAGTAGGTATAAAATATTGCTTTTTAGAGCAACATCTTTAATTTCTGAAGTTAATACAGGCAATTGTATTAATCGGATAGAATCTGAATTTAAATTGAGTACAAAAAATTTATTATCCGCAACTATTAAACTAAAACCATTGCATTCTTTAAAAAAGGAAATTTCTTTTTCATTGCATTTAAATAAATAATTGATAAGCTTAAAACTTGCATTATTATCCATTTGGTACAAATTACCTTTTGTGTTTAATAAATATTTATAACGACTGCCTACCGCTATTTCGGTTGCAAAAAAAGATTGCCCTTTAAATTTAATTTCTTTTTTTATAAAATCAGTGGTAGAAAAGCTAAATAAACCTTTGTTGCCCGAATAATATATGGCATTATCTGCTAAAGAATATGCAAGTGTTTTAGCCCTAATATTACCATCAATTTCGGTAATATTTTCATTTACTTGAACAGATTGAGATTGTATATAATTCATCAGAATTTCAGAAGAATTGACTTTGTTTTTTTCTGGTTGGTAAAAAGCCACTAAACCGCTAGAAGCCAAAGCTTGTGTGTGTTCATCTATTTGTACTGTTTTTTTTACCGCAAATTGATATTTATGAATATCAAAATTGGATGTAGAAATTTTAGCAAACCCATAGGCAGATAAAAAAATATTTTGCAACTTTTTATCTTTTGCCAAGTAATAAATTTCTGTTTGATTATCCGTTTGATAAAGGTTATTGATTTTTTGTGTATTTATATTATAATCATAAAGCATCCCTTTGTTTGTTGCGATATAAAACCCCGTTTCATTGTCTATAAATCTGTTGTTCTCTTGGGTGGGCAAAGGATAAAAAGAATAGGTATTTTCTGGCAAAATAGTTATGCCTTTGGCCGTGCTACTAATCCAATAGTTATTGTACCGGTCTTTAATCACCTTCGAAACATTTGTGTTTTTCAACACCACATTAGGCAAACTAGTTGGATTATTAAAATCAAAAGAAAAAGCACCACTTGAAGAGCTAATCCATATTTTTTGATTTATTAATGAAATATTATTGATTGATTTTGGCCCCGTTATTGGAACGGTTTTTATAAAATTTAGGTCTTGGTCAAAAACATATAGCAATTCAGATTCATTGTTTCTAGCAACTACAAAAACGAATTTGTCGGAAGCGTATATTTGTTTTAAAAACTCTTTGTTGTTGTCAAAATAATGAAATTGCTTTAATATTAAATCGCTATTCATAGCCCATAATTTGTTGTTTTCAATCAGATAGAAATTTTTATCATTGAAAGCAGTATAGGCATTTTTTTCTATTTTATTAAAAATTGTCTTTTTATATTCAAGGGTCTTTAAATCATAAATGTCAAATCCGTTTTTTTGCACTGTTATTAAAAAATTGTCAAGTAAGCCATAGAGAATATAATCATGCACATTTTTTTGTTTAAGCGGTTTTAAAATTTCGTTTTCTATGTAATATAAATACCCATCAAAATTTTCGTACCAAATTCTGTTATATTTATCTTGCTGAATACAACTGCCCGACAAAGACGACTGTGCATCGCATCTATAATTTGTAAATTTTGTGGCATCGTATTTTAAAAGCCCTGTATTTCCTGTCATCCAGATATAGCCTTTGTTGTCTTCCATAATGTCATATATGGCGTTGGATGGCAATGTAATCTGCTTTTCTAGGTTAATAATATAGCTTTGTTGAGCCTTTAAAAAAAACTAAAATATAAAAAAAAGAGAAAAAGTACTTTTAGACGAAGCAATTGTAAATTGATTTTAAAAAGCAAAGGTAAAGTTTTTTGCTGTTTATCTGTTTCCATTTTATGTAACCCTATTTTGGCTTAATGAAAATGGAATACGATTAAGGCAAATTTTTTTTATTTTAAAAGAGTTATAGTCCCGCTAAAAAAGTAGGCTTTGTTTTTTATGTCGTAAACAGTAATTTTATAGGTATAAATATCTTGAAATATTTGTTTGCTTTTGTAAGTTCCGTTCCATGTTTCGTTATTTTTTGTGTTAAATATTTTCTCGCCATAGCGGTTATAAATAGCCATCTCATATTTTAAGAATTGGCCAGAAATTTGCGGACCAAAAGTCGGGTTGGTTAGGTCTTCATTAGGCGAAAAGGCATTAGGAATAAAAACTGTAAATTTGCAACTATTAAAAACATTGAAGGAAATGCTGTCGTTACAATTGTTCAAGTCTTTTCTATAAACTTTGTAATTCCCATAGTTGTTAATTGGCAAAATTTGACTGTAGTTGTTCATCTTCCACCAGTCATAATTGTGGGCATCGCCTGCATCCAAGTTCATAGAAAATGGGGTTTGGTCTATGCAAATACCTGTGTCAATAAATTTGCTTTGATTGGCAAAGTTTTTTAAATATATACTATCAACATATTGGCAATTTTTATAATAGTAATAAACAGCCAAATTTATTGGTGGCAAAAACGAAATTGAATCACCTGGTTTAACATTGTATCCCTCAACTTTGCTATAAATAGAAATATAATCATTAGAACCACCACGGTTTTTTATTTTATAAGGCGTGTTGGAACACAAAACAGTGTCATTGTATCTGTTTAAAGTGGAAAGAACCTTAAGGTAAAAACTATCAGAAAACTTGCAATTGTCAATCTCTCCTTTCACAAAAAAGTAGGTTGAATATAAATAGCCAGAAAAATTATATTCTTTTAAATTACTCAAACTATATGCGTCATTTCTAGTTGAATTATACCAATTGTGCCAAATTTTATATGGGAAATCAGTTTCTATTTTCAACTGAATAGAATCATTGCAAAAGGACAAAGCAGGGCCATTTATTTTAAACTTATAAATATTATTGTCCAAGATATATAAAAAATCAATAGTATCTGAAGCCATATTATCTGTGTTTATGGCTATGAGTTTTATAATGTTTGAATCTTTTATTGTTGGATGCTTTCTTGTGAAAAAAGGGTTTTTTTCTTGGCTAAAAAACTGATTATTCAAAAACCATTTATATTCCATGGCATCGCCTTGTGAAGATAAATTTTGAAGTTTTATGGTGTCTTGGTATTGACAACCGCCAGCATATTTAAAAAAAGCAATCGGAATTTTAAAGCTATATGGCTTGCAATTAATATTTATTGGCGCTTGTATATTGATTTTAACTGTAACTTTTTGTCCCTCTAGCATCAAGCCTGAGTGGTCAGGACTTAAAACTTGAATAAAATACTCTCCACTGTCCATGCAATTTATCGTGAAATACGAATTGTTTCCTCTTGAAGAGGTGATTTTTGTCATGGCTCTGCAGGTTCCGCCATACAAAATATATTCTTTAATATTGCCAGAAACTGAAGTTGCTAAATCAAAATTATTTAGGGCGGATACTTTAATTCTATACCATGTTGATTTTACATCTTTTTGTGGCTCATCTTCAAAAGCAGAGCCTCCAAAAGTATTACAATTTGTAATCGCCTTTAGTTCATAATCGCCATATTGATGATAGTTTCCTGTTACGGCATTGCTGCAATTGTCGCCTTCCGATTTTAAGTTTACTTTTTTAGATTTTAATTTAATAGAATAAGAATTAGGATGTATTCTACTTGCGGAAGGATTGTTATAAAGCAGCAAAAAATACCTTGATTGTTGACAATTCCCATTGCTAAAAGTGCTGCTATAATAATTATCTTTAACAAGTTTCATACTTTTTGAGGTGGAATCAAAACTATTGTTTTTAACCAAACTAAAGTTTTTTTCAAAAGGTTTATTGTATTTGAAAACAGCGACCGATATAGATGAATTTAAGTAATGTTTTTTCAAAATCTCAAGGTTTAAATCTAAAAAACTACTGGCAGTGAATGTAAACCAAAGATTTTTATAAGTTAAACTATTGGATTCTGTTTTTCTTTTTAAATTTAATGTGTCGGGATAGGGAATGTAAATATTTTCTAAATACATATAATTGCTTTTTGGGTCAAATCTAGTAAAGTTTGTGTGGCAAGTAATCGGCTGAAAAGTGGATTGCAAGATGGTGTCGTTTTCTATATGCCCAAAATCGAAAGCATTGGAAGCAAAGTCATTTTCAGAAATAATATGTTTAGTAAATTCTATAAATATCTTGTGATTAAAGTCTGCATTTACAATTAAAATAAGAGTGTAAAACTGATTACCTCCCAAATTGCAAATAGAAGCGCCATCACTGCAAGGCGAAACAATATTATTGCTATCTGACACCAAGCCTGGATTTGTTAAACAATTGCCTTTGTATAGTTCAAACCTATTTTCAAGATATAACGAAACATTTTCGCTGACAAAAAAGGTGTAATAAAAATATCGGGTTGTTTTGGAAATATATCTTTTATTCTTGCAACTAATAAATGGTTTGCTTGTTCCATAATTTCGGCAATCTACACATTTTGGCAAAAGTATTCTATAACTTATGCCAACTAAATTTGTATCTGCTTTTAAAACATCTGTATTTTTTATCAATGGATAAGCTGTTTGTGGCTCTATATTTGAAGCAATTGGGCAACTAAAGTTTGGCGTAAAAATAAGCCAATGGTTTTGATAAAAACATGGGTAAAAGTATTTCATAGAAGATGCTGGGTTTATGCAAATAATTGTATATTCTCCTTTTTTAAATTGAAAACAAGAACCCTCATTAAAGTTTCTGGGTATAGTATTTCTTCCAATTAACTTAATGGGCGAATAATAGTTTAAAGATTTCATTGTAAAAATTAATATCCAATTACAAATTTATGGGATTTGTTTTGATTTTCCGTTTTTTTCAAAAGTAAACCCAAATCATGTTTGAAAACAAACAAATTATGTGAATATTTGACATATTATACTTTCAATATAGTACAATCATCACTACGCTTGTATGTACTATTTTCGATTTATACCGTCATTTATAATGCTAAAATTTTAAAATAGTTTAAACCATTTTAAAATTAGTATAACTTTTAATTTTCTTGACTTAAAAAACAAAAAAGACATAAAGGTAAATATCCTTCTGTGTCTTTGTTTATTTAAATAGTAAGAACAAACGCTAAGTAGTGCAGCCTGTGTCAACAATTTTTTCGAGGTTAGTGGCTGCAATGGCATTATATCCACCTTCCACTTCATAGAAATTTCTTATTCCTCGGGCTTGCAAAATACTAGCCGCTATCATGCTTCTGTATCCGCCTGCACAATGGATAAAAAAGTTTTTGTTTTTATCTATTGCGCCAATCCATTCGTTAATATTGTTTAAAACTAGGTTTTCTGCAACTTTCAAATGTGCTTTTTCGAACTCGCCTCGCCCTCTAACATCTATCACTTTTCCGCCTTCGTTTTTAATCTGAGATTCAAACTCAAAAGGCGTTATTCTGTTTATAACATCTAAGTCTCTTTCTTTTTTCCAGGCTTCTACTCCGCCATCCAAAAAGCCTAAAACATTGTCAAACCCCACTCTACTCAATCTTGTGATGGTTTCTTCTTCTTTGCCCAATTCTGTAACCAAAACAATCTTCTGTTTTGGGTCGGTAATCAGGTTGCCTGCCCACGGAGCAAAATCTCCATTCAATCCAATATTAATAGACCCCGGAACAAATCCTTTGTAAAATTCTGCAGGGGGTCTTGTGTCTAAAATCAAAATTGTTTTATCTTCTGTAATTTCGTCAAAACCTGCCAATGTCAAAGGATTCAAACCTTTGTTTAATACTGTATCAAACCCTTCGTAACCTTTTTTGTTGAGTGCTACATTGTGTTTAAAGTAAGCAGGAGGAGGCGTCAAACCATCTAAAACTGCAACAATAAAAGCTTCTTTGTTAGGCTGATTGAGCGCATAATTCATGCTTTTTTGGTTGCCCAAAGTGTCTTGCGTTTCGCTCATCATTTTTTTGCCACAAGCACTACCAGCGCCATGTGCAGGATACACTATAATATTGTTAGGCAAAGGCATAATTTTATTGTACAAACTATCATATAACATACCTGCCAAATCTTCTTGGGTAATTTCATTGGCTTTTTGTGCCAAATCTGGTCTGCCTACATCGCCCAAGAAAAGCGTGTCGCCACTAAAAATACATTGTTCTTTGTCATTTTCGTCCAATAAAAGATAGGTGGTACTTTCGAGTGTATGTCCGGGCGTGTGAATAGCTTTTATTTTAATATTTCCGATTTCAAACAATTGACCGTCTGTGGCTATCAAAACCTGAAAATCTGGATTTGCACTTGGCCCATAAACAATAATTGCTCCTGTTTTTTGGCTCAAATCCACATGTCCACTCACAAAATCAGCATGAAAATGAGTTTCAAAAATATATTTTAAAACAACACCATCTTTTTTCAGCCTTTCTAAATAGGGTGCTGTTTCTCTGAGAGGGTCAATAATTGCGGCCTCTCCATTAGATGTTATGTAATAAGCACCTTGAGCTAAACAACCGGTATAAATTTGTTCGATTTTCATAATTTTTTTAAGTTAAAACTTCTCTACAAAGTTAGCTATAAGTTTATTAATTCATTGTGACAGATGTTACATATAAAATAAAGGGTAAATATAAATACAATTTTGCTGTATAAAATACCTCCGATAAGGATTAAATGAAAGATTTTTAAGATTATAACACCCGATAGAGTTTAAAGATAAAATCAGTCAAATCAATAACCCTTTTGGTTTTTGAAAGACTCTTATTTTTTATTGATAGCCAATTTCAGGGAGAAAATATTACTATATAATTTTGCACCCGAATCGCCAATAGCGCTTAGGTTGCTTAAAGCATAATCGAGGGTAAAGTTTTCTAAAACAATGCCCAATCCAATATTTGGCGCAACTGAAGAAACGGTTTTGCCTTTGCTATTTGTTTTTCTTTGAAAGTTATTTAATCCTGTTCTGAAAAACAGTTTTGTTTTCTTGTCAATTTCGTAAGCTATTTCGCCCCCAATTGTTGGGTCAATATTAAAGGATTTAGAAGAAACCAAAACATTTCTTTGTCCATCTGTGGTAAAATTAAGGTTGGTTTCTGCCAAAAATAACCAGTTTTTTTTCTCCCATTGTTTTGCTACTCCAACAATTAATCTAGGCAATGTAATTTCGAGTGTATTTTTAGGAATCGCATTTTGGGTGGCCGCCAATACATCTTTTTGTGCGTCCGTAAATGTATATCGCCAACTATTAAAAGTAGAAGTTGCATCTCTCAAAACAGCACCAAATGAAAGTCCTTTTTTCTCATTGCTTAATTGCGCGCTAATATCAAAACCAAAACCATTGGCTTTGGCAAATGGACCTACTTTTCTTCTGATATATTTTGCATTGGCACCCCATGAAAAACTTATATTTTTGTATCCATCAATTTTCTCCTCTCGCGCATAGCTCAAAATAATAGCCAAATCGGAGGTGTTGAAAGAAGTAACTCTATTATAATCAATTTCGCCATTTCTGATCAAATCAAAAGTATTAACAATGCCATCAACCCCAAAACGAACTACACTAATGCCCAAAGCGCTGTTGTTTGACATTTTGGTTGCCCATGCGCCATAATCATAATTTGCAATGCCTGCAAAATAAGAGGCGTGCATTAAAGCTATTTGCACATTGCCTTCCATTTTTACCAACGAAGCAGGGTTCCAATAGCCAGAATATACATCATTGCTTGATGCCAAAACCGAACCACCCATGCCCAAAGAACGCGCTCCCACACCAATTTGCAAAAACTCATTGCTATATTTTGTCGCATTTTGCGAAAACCCCATTCTAACTAAACAAACAAAACAGACCAAAACAGCCGTTTTTAATTTAAAATTCATATACATTCAAATCTTTTTTTAATATTACCATATTTTTTTTTGCAGCCTCTATCGCTAATGGAATTGCATTCAAAATTTGAATTTCGTCCGCTTTTGTCCATGAATAATCGATGCCCACTTTTTTATATACCATGCTTAACGCAAAAATAAGTTTTTCATTGTATAAATAGTCGAAAATAAATTGATTTTTTATAAATTTTTGAAATTTTGTTTCAAATGCTGCATGATTTTCTATTTTTTGACTGATTAGAAAGCTTTTTAATTTTTGCAAATCTACAGCTTTTAATAAGTCGTAAAAATTTTTGCACAAACCTTTATTCTCATCCATCAAAGCCCTGTCTAAAATTATTTCTGTAAAAATATGATTGAAAAAATAGGTTCGTGGCCATTTTGGTTCTATGTAAATGGTTTTCAAATATTCATTCATATCCCAAAAATAGTTGGAGTTATGAAACACTGCGTCTGCTTTAAAATGCGCTTGACAACCAGCATAAAAATCAAAGTGTTCAGGCATAGTTTCAAGATTCAAAACCAAGCGCTGATTGCAAAAGTTTTTAACCAAATCTGGCATTATAGCACCCAAACTAAAATGAGGATTGTCTTTTCCATAAAAGTAATGGTGTGCTAAAAAATTCATAAAACACTAAAGTTATTAATAGTTTGAAATGATAAAAAATACTTTTGCAAAAATAATGAATAGTTTGAAGGTAAATTAAGTTTTTTTAATATTGAAAATGAGCAGCCTACGCCCTCACTCTTTAATCAACTTTAAAAAATAGTGCTCATCATCGATTGTCAATCTTATTAAATGTAATCCTTTGCTGCAAAAAACATCGTCTTTTAGCATCAAGTTTTTTATTCCTTCTGTTTCAATTACACTATCAAAAATTATTTCTGATTTTCCATTTACATTTATTATTGAAAGTGACACAACACTATTTTTGTAAAGGAAATAATTTAAACTTACTTGATTCTGAAATGGATTAGGGTAGGCTTTTAATTTTATTTTATTTATTGAAAATTGAGCAAGATCAATAGTATTAAAAGAGACTAATTGTTCGAAGCTAGAATCGCATTGTTCCATGTTTTTTACAAAAAGTTTGGCTATAAAATCTTCCTTTTTTAAGGGTTTGTAGGTAGTTGTTTTTCCATAAAGCAAAGTGTCATTAAACTGCCATTGGTAGTTTTCGGCTGTTGTATCCAAAGCTCTAAAAACAATATTATCACCTAGTTTTTGATAAGAAAATCTCGCTCTTGGCAAAGCAAAAACAGCTATTGATTTTTTAAAACTATCCACACATCCAATGCTGTCGGTTACAACCAATTTTACTGAATAATTTTTTGCAAAAGGAAAAATAAATTGCGGGTTTTTCTCATTAGAACTTTCCAAATCATTAAAAACCCATGAATAAAGGCTGCTGTCAGAACTAAAATTTTTGAATGTCGTAGTTTCTCCTAAACAATTATTTTCAGCAGTGAATAAAGCTTTGGGGGCTTCAAATATAGTAACTGGTTTTGTGCTAACAGCCGCACAACCACTGTCATTTATTACCGTCATTTCGATTAAGTAACTCCCAGCAATCGGATATTTATAATAAAAAGAGTTCTTAAACTTTGAACTATCTCCATTGCCCATTTTCCATTTGAAACTTGCAATATTTAAACTATTATTTGTTATTAAAATGCTGTCGTTGACGCAAGTGTTTTTTGCAATAAAATCAGCAATCGGCAATTCAAATACTTTCACTTTTTTTTGAATTGTATCAAAACAAATGCCTTGCTGATTGATGATTAGCCGAGCCGTATATTCGCCACCATTGGAAAATAATAGGGTAGGATTAAATAAATTGGAAGTATCGCCATTTCCAAATTGCCATTGATAACTTTGGCCATTGGTGCTGGTATTTATGAAACTTAAACTGTCGTTTAAACAAATGTTTTTTACAATAAAATCTGCTTTAGGTTTTGGGTAAATACTTATTGTTTTTTTAAGAGAATCCTGATACCCAAACTTTCCTCTTATGGTTAAAGTAATTGTGAAAATACCTGGCGCTGAATACAAATGTTGCGGATTTTTTAAAATAGATGTTTTTCCATCTCCAAAATTCCACAAATAGCTAACTGAATTTTCACTTTTGTTATCAATATCTAGTATTTGGCTATCACAAATATCTTTAAATGTAAAATTAGCCTTAGGACGAGCAATCTCATGTGCACCAATAGAATATTGCTTGTTAAAATTGATAGAGTCGCCATAAAAATCTAAGGTTACCTGGTTTATGCCTAGCAAAGTATCTATAAAAATACCTTTTCCAATTAATCCACTATTGCTATTTAGACGATAGGCAGCTATTGTTTTTAAGGAATCGACACCTAAAATATTTCCGCCTTTCCCTGGATTAATTAAACCTGGATTGGTTCTAAATCCAATATTTCGATTGTCATAAATTTCTTGTCTAGTAGCGTTTCTCCAATTGTTCAGACTGGTATAAGTTGTCATATTGTCTTTAAATTTGAAACCACCACCATAATCAAAGTAAGCATTGTTGTAAAATTTAAGATTGATGCAAGGGTTTAAATCCAATAAGTTGGCGCCATTTTTTGCCATAATAATATTGTTGCAAACCCTTATGTTTTTCATGCTTCCAAAATTATTATATACTGCAAATGCCCCATTTTTCCAGATATAACCGATTGTGTCAATATAAATGGTGTTATTATAAACATCGATATTCTCAACGGTTATGGTTCCGGCTAGATCGCCACTCCATATCAACATCCCCAATCCTTTGCCATCTTTTTCGCTGATGTTATATCGAACGATGTTATTTTTCATTTTTCGGGCACCCGTAAATTGGGCAATCAAAAGCCCCGGCCCGTCATTATCATGCGAATAATTATATTGTAAAATGGAATTTTGTGCGCCTCCGTCCAAATCAAAACCACCGCCATCAACAGTTTGCGTCCGGTTATGGTGCGCATAACAATATTGAATAATGGTGTGTTTGCTGTCCCAAGCCCAAATTCCCACAGGGCCAGCATTTGGAAAGGTGTTGTTTTTTCCGTTTTCATAAGCTTCGCAGTATTGAATGACGCAAGAATCAATTTGACCAACAACAATGCCGCTACCAGAATGGTTTGTGTGTCCCGATATGCCATAATTATTGTAGGCCAAGCATCTTTCAATCAAGGCATTTTTGTGACAATAAAAAGTGTCGTTAGTAGAAAAAAGTCCAGAAATGCTTATGCCGCTATGCCCATTTTCTCTAACTATACAATTTTTTATTACAATGTTTTGATACCCACTTCGAGAATTGTCTGATGGCCAAGAACTAATACTAATGCCAGATGTTTTAAATCCAATTGCTTCCACACCTGTAATTTTAATAGATTTTAATTTAATATTATTGATTAAATCCATATAAAAAACAATGCCAATAGAGGTGTTGTTAACGATGCCCGAACCTTGAAAAATCAAATTGCTGACTTCGAAACCTTCGTTATTATAAGCATAAAAACCAAAGGAATTGCCCGCATTTATGATTGCTTTGCTTGTGCCATAACTGCCAACGAAAATTGGGTTTCTTGCTGTGCCAGTATTGCTTGGCGAAAAATAAATATTTCCATTGAAAGTACTTCCGCCTTCAAACAAAACACTATCGCCAGGAAGAAAAATAGAGTTGTTTACTTTTGCAACGGATTGCCACGCATCCGAAACAGACATCCCATTGAAGGCATCGTTACCAGAATTTTTTATATAAAATGTTTTCGCATAGCTATTTACGCCAATAAAAATAAGAAATAATACGCCAAAAGTTAGTTTTTTCAATGGTCTAATTTGTTTTAAAACCCAATCAAAGGTAATTAATCTTAAAGTTTTAAACAATTTTTTTATAAATTTTCTATTCGCTCGGGCGGAAGAATGTTTTTTCCTGCATATTTTAGCAGCACTTGGGCTGTTGTTACGATGTCTTTTTTAGAATAGATTGCAATGCGCTCAAGGTTGTTTTGTTGCCAATATGTGTGCCCAACCATGCTGCCATCTATGTCGTCTTTGGGCGATGGAATATCAAAACATTTGGCCAATACATTTAAAGAGGTGTAGTTTTTGTAATCGCCAAATTTCCAGAGTTCTAATGTGTCTAAGTGCTTAACCTCCCAAGGTTTTTTGCCTGCAATATCCAATATGTTTGGTATTTTAATGCCATTAATAAGCATTCTTCGGCAGATGTATGGAAAATCAAATTCTTTTCCATTGTGGGCCACTAAAGAATGAAATTCGGTGTTGTATTTACTGTTCAACAATTCGGCAAATTCCAATAACACTGTTTTTTCATCATGGCCATAAATGGATTTAACTCTTAAATGTTGCTCGTTTTCTTTTTTAAAGAAAAAGCCAACACCAATACAAATAATTTTTCCAAATTCGGAATATATAGCGGCACGATCATAGATTGCAGACGCATCAATTTCGGGATGATTGAGCGCTCCCACTTTTTTTGACCACAGCTCTTTCCAATCTTCATCCAATTCGCTGAAACTAGCTTTTTGCGAAACAGTTTCGATGTCTAATACCAACAAATTATTAAAGTTTATTAAATCCAACATATTTTATAAATTTTGTTGTTTTATTTCTACCAACTACCGCCAGCTCCTCCGCCATTAAATCCTCCGCCACCGCCAAAACCTCCCCATGAGCTTCCGCCTCCACGACCACCGCCAAAACCTCCGCCTCCCATCATTGGAAAAGGATAAACACCGCCTCTACTAATGCCGCCACCATTGTTTTTGTTGCCTTTTGATAGCAAAGCCATCACAATTATGATAACAATGAAGAAAATGAAAATGGACAAAAGGCTTTTAGGTTTTTTTGCTTTGGTGTTGTCAAACTCACCAGCCAAAACTTGCTGAATGCTCTCAACCGTGTTGAGCAATCCTTGGTAATAATTGCCTTGCTTCAGTTCGGGAACCAAAGATTTTTCTATAATTAAACGGGTGATATAATCTGTTAAAACCCCTTGTGTTTTATCTGCCGATTGAATAAACGCTTTTCTATCGTTTATGGATAAATAAATTAGAACCCCATTGTTTTTTCCTGCCTCGCCAATGCCCCAAGCACGCGCAATGGACAAACTACGGCTAAACTCATCTCTCCCATTGAGGGATTTTTCAATACAAATGGCAATTTGGTTGGTTGTGGAATCTTGATAATCTATTAAAACCTTATTGAGACTGGCCAAATCGCTTGGTTGTAAAATATTAGCGTAATCGTTTGCTGGTAATGTTGGTTTAGGAATATCCTGTCCGTTTATGGCAAACGAAATCAGAAATGCAAAAGCTATTAAAAATAAATTACGCATCTTTGGATATTTCATTACTCAATTCGTTGGTATCATTTTGTAAATATGGAAAATCATTTTTTAATACTTCTCCAACTTTTTGAATTCCCATCACCAAACCTTCCACTATATTGCCTTGCTTAAAGGCATTTTGCATAATGTCTTTTGTTTCGTTCCAAAACACATCTTTAACCACCTCATGAATGCCGCTATCGCCAATTATACAAAAAGATTTTTGGGACAAAACAATATAAATAAGTACTCCATTTTTGCGTTCGGTTTGGTCCATTTTCAATTTCTTAAAAATCGAAGTGGCTTCTGAGTAAACATCTTTGGCTATTTTTTTTGAAAAATGAACCCTAATTTCTCCGCTCGTGTTTAGCTCGGCCAATTGAATAGCTGCAACAAGTTGCTTATCTTCTTCGGGCGATAAAAAATGGAGTTTGCTCAAAAGAAAAGATTTAGAATATTAATCAAAAAGATTTTTTACATCAGGCATTTTTTCTGAACCTTCTGATGCTTTAAACTCATCTTTCTTTCCAAAACCAAACATTCCGGCTATGATATTTGCTGGAAACGAACGCACTCTTACATTATGTAGGTTTACGGCAGCGTTATAGTCGCTTCTGCTAGTTTTTATTCTGTTCTCTGTGCCTTCCAATTGGCTTTGTAGGCCTATGAAAGCATCGGTACTTCTAATTGTAGGGTATGCTTCTACACTTATTTTGATTGCTGTATTAATTCTTTGACCAACGGCTTCTAAATCTTGTGGTGTTTTAGCATTTTTGATAGCTTGGCTATTTTCTGCACTTTCTTTTTCAAGGTTAGAAATACCGGCCCTTGCATTGGTTACCGATGTTAAAATATCTTTTTCGTTTTTTGCTGCATTTTTCACTGTTGCAACAATTGAAGGTATCATATCCGCTCTTCTTTGATAGTCGGCTTGTACATCTGCCCAAGCTTTTATCACATTTTCGTCTGTCCCAACAAGGCCGTTGTATTTAGAACCAACCCAGAAAGCCAATAGTAAAATAACGCCTAATCCAATTAATAATCCTTTGCTCATTTTGTTTTGTTTTTTTATTTAAAATTAAGGTCAAAAATAGTTGAAATTTCTGAAATCAAAACATTTTTTATTATTTGGTAGTCTATTTCTCGATGAATCTCATTTTTTACGCTAGTAACACCCTTGTTAGAAATGCCGCAAGGAACAATGAAATTAAAATAATTCAAATCTGGCATAATGTTAAAAGCCAAACCGTGCATGGTGATATGTCGGCTACATTTTATACCAATGGCCGCTATTTTTCTTTCGTTGGGTTCGTCTTTATCTATCCAAATACCTATCCTTCCATCTATTCTTTCGCTGAAAATATCCATGGTTTTTAGGGTATTGATAATGCTTTGCTCAATTTTGAAAACAAATTGTTTGACACCAATACCCAATTGCTCGAGGTCGAAAATTGGATATATAACACATTGTCCTGGCCCATGATAGGTAATATCTCCGCCTCTTTCAATATCAAAAACCTCGATATTTTTTTCTTTTAACATTTGATTATTGAGCAACAAATTTTTTAGTTCGGCACTTTTTCCAAGGGTATAAACATGAGGATGTTCGCACACCAACAAATTAAGTTGTGGTTTTTTATTGTTTAGTTTTAAATCAATGGCTTGGGTAAAAAGCGTTTTTTGCTTTGTCCATGCTTCTTGATAGTTTATTAAACCTAAATCTATTAAATTGCAATCTGTCATGTTTTTTTAGACTGCAAAGCTAGGTTTTTTATTAAGGATTACATAAGGCGCAATGCAACGCCCATCATGTGTTTTAAATTCGGATGTGTTTTGGGCCGAGGGGCCATGCATGGCGTGTGTACCCCGATACGCCATGCTTGGCGTCTCTACCCTAAAAAATAATAGCACGCGCTTGTAAACGGTAGCGAGATAAAAAAGGCATCAAAACGGTCTAATATGCCGCCATGCCCAGGAATTAATTTGCCTGAATCTTTTAGTCCGTGTTCTCTTTTTAGTTGGCTTTCTACCAAATCGCCTAGCGAACCTACAATAACAGACAGAAGAGCAATGAAAATATTGGCAACCATGGGAATATCGAAAAAATGGGATAAGAGCGCGCCAAGCCCTACATTTAGAACCAAAGCGCCTGCAAATCCTTCAACGGTTTTTTTGGGAGAAATTTTTGTGAACAATGGTGTTTTGCCAATTGCTTTGCCCACAAGATATGCAAATGTGTCGCTGCCCCATATCAAAATAAAAAGGTTGAGAGCATAATATTTTTTAAACTCTATGCCATCGTTTACGGAATAGAAAAACATGAGTAAGGGCACAATAATATACAACAAACCGGAGAGCAAAAGGGGTGTGGTTTTCCATATTCTTTCTTTGCTAAACAGCTCGAAGATGAAAGTGAGCGGCACTAATAGGAGGGAAAGGAATAGAAAATCGGTCAGTTCTTTTTCTATAAAATGAAAAAAGAAATTGAGCATTACAAAAAATGCATAAATGATGTACAAATATTTTAATCTGTTTTTTTCTTTGTGGAAAATGATGTTAAAATATTCCCATAAACCTAACACGCCTATCAAAATGAGCAAAATGCCAAACGAAACTTCGTTAAAAAGGGTCATTGAGACAATGAAAACAACAAAAAACAAGCCGGTTATGGCGCGTTGGGTAAAATTATTCATTGGGTTGAAATGGTTTTTTGATTGTTTTTGTGCAAAAAGTAAAGCCAAGCCAACACTAACACCAAGCTAGCGGAAGACAGGAAAATGTTTGGCTGATAAGCATCGTTTGAAATTAGTTCGGCTGTTGGGTTGAATTTTGCAAAATAGGTTACAACAACGGCAAACCCATTGTTTAAAAAATGGATAAACATGCTGGGGTAAATGCTTTTTGTGTAATGTGCCACATAGCCCATAACCATGGCAAGAAACAACATAGGTAGAATTTGTTCCATGTTAAAATGGATGAGCGCAAACAGCAAGCTGGTAATAAATATGCCCCAATGGTGGTTGTTGAAAATTGTTATCATTTGCTTTTGCAAGATGCCTCTAAAAAATATTTCTTCGAGAACGGCAGGTGCCAATGCAATAAAAATTAAATTCACTAATAGGTCTTGAACATTGTTCATGGCGAGCATGTTTTTCAGCAACGCTTTGCTAGCTGCCGAACTCATGTTTTTCATAAAGTCGGGAAAGGGAATGGCTTCGTTTATCTGCATAAGCAAGGCTGCGCTAAAGACCAAACCCACAAAGACCAGAGGAATTAACTGCAACAGTTTTTGCCCAATGGGCTTAACAAAACCAACTGCTTTGGCAAAGTAATAGCCTTTTATTTTTAGGAAAACAAACACACTAAAAAACCATGTACCTAGAGTGGATATTAGATTAAAAAGTTTTAGAAAATCGATGTTTTCTTTGTTGCCAACATTGCTCAACACGGAAGAGAACTCGCTAAAAGGAATATTAAAAAGGGGCATACAAATGGCCAATCCAAGGATGGAAAATAGGACCATGCCAACCAAAGCGAGGCCAATTAAAATAAAAACATCGGCTATAGTTTGAAATCTGTTGTTATCCATGTAATTTTGCAAAGATTAAAATTTAAAGTGCAAAGGTGGTAAAAATTGGTGATATATCTTTAGGAAATTTTCCGTTGTTGCTTGCGCCTATGGAAGATGTGAGCGATCCGCCCTTCCGTTTTCTGTGCAAGAAACACGGAGCCGACCTCATGTTTACGGAGTTTATTAGTTCGGAAGGGCTGATAAGAGACGCTATAAAAAGTAGGCAAAAGCTCGATATCTTTGATTACGAGCGGCCAATTGGTATCCAAATTTTTGGGGGCGATGAAGAAGCCATGGCCATGGCCACAAGAATTGTGGATGTTGTGCAACCCGATTTGGTAGATATTAATTTTGGCTGTCCGGTAAAGAAGGTAGTATGTAAGGGAGCCGGAGCGGCTGTTCTAAAAGATGTGCCAATGATGGTGAGGCTGACAGAAGCGGTTGTTAAAAGCACCAATTTGCCTGTAACCGTGAAAACCAGGCTGGGATGGGATGAGCGTACAAAAAACATTGAAGAAGTGGCGGAACGCTTGCAAGATGTGGGCGTAAAAGCTTTGTCTGTGCATGGCAGAACACGCACCCAGCTTTATAAAGGCAGCGCAGATTGGAGCCTAATTGCTAAGGTAAAAAACAACCCTCGCATTCACATCCCTATTTTTGGGAATGGCGACATTGACACTCCGCAAAAGGCGCTGGAATATAAAAACACTTATGGCATAGATGGCATTATGATTGGCCGGGCTAGCATTGGACACCCTTGGATATTTAATGAAATAAAACACTACATGAAAACGGGCGAGCTGCTAGCTCCGCCCAGCTTGGCAGATAGGGTAGAGGCGTGCAAAATGCACTTGGAAAAATCTATTGAATGGAAGTCGCAGGTGGTGGCCATGAACGAAATGAAAAGACACTATGCCAACTATTTTAAAGGCATCCCTAATTTTAAAGCCTATCGCACAAAATTGGTTTCTAGCAATAACTTGGAAGAGCTTTTTGAGATATTGGAAACCATAAAAACGGTGCCTTTTTACGAAATGGGTGTGGAGCTTATTTAAAAAAATATTTTTATTTTGAACAAAAAAGAAAAAGCAAGCTTCATTACCTCTGTGTTGGAAAACCTATACCCAACTACTCCCATTCCGCTAGACCACAGCGACCCATACACCCTGCTGATTTCGGTGTTGCTCTCTGCACAATGCACAGACGAAAGGGTGAATAAAATCACACCCCATTTGTTTGCCAAAGCCAACACACCGCAGCAAATGGTGCATTTAACTATTGAAGAAATACGGGAAATTATAAAACCCTGTGGCCTTTCGCCTGCCAAATCGAAAGCCATTTTTAATTTAAGCCATATTATTTTAGACAAACACCAAGGCGAAGTGCCCAAAACATTCGAAGAGTTAGAGTTTTTGCCTGGTGTGGGGCACAAAACAGCCTCTGTTGTTATGTCGCAAGCCTTTGGAGTGCCCGCTTTTCCGGTAGATACGCACATTCATCGCTTGGCAGAAAGATGGAAACTAAGCAATGGCAAAAATGTGACCCAAACGGAGGCGGATTTAAAAAAACTGTTTCCAAAATCATATTGGAACAAACTGCATTTGCAAATCATTTTTTATGGCAGACAACATTGCCCTGCCCGTGGCCACTCAGAAACAGACTGCATGATTTGCCATTACTTAAAAACGCACTAATCGATTGGCGTTGCGCCCGTTTATGCTTCTTTTTTTTGATTAGAGTTTTAGGGGAATGTCTGAACCATGATTTGTTTGATTTCTATGATTAGCAATTATTTTTACTTTGTTTAAAGCCATCAAAGCAATCAGAAGAATCATGGTTGAGATTATTTATGGCTATACCGGAATTTAGGCCTTTGCTTCCGACCCGATGGCTCTGTGAAATCATTAAGAACCTAAGGTTCGGCCGATTTTTTAAGGATGGAATTCATTCCATCCAATAATTGCAGATGTTCTGAATATTAGCAGAGCCACATCGGCTCAGCAGATACAGAATGACTCACGGATAAAGGGGAGCTAATTTTGAATAATGATTTTGGCTTTATTATTCTGGAAAAATTAGCTCTGCAATTTTATTCAGAATCTATTCCTTTTAAATGACTAAAGATCGTTGCAAAAATATCGGACGGACCGAATGGGTTTAATTTCATTCAATTCGTTAATCAAAACAAAAAAAGGCTTTGATTATTTCAAAGCCTTTTTTGTTTCTTTTTATCTGTCGCCTCTGTTAACAAAGCTTCGGGAAGTATGCCCCGTATATATTTGTCGAGGGCGGCCAATTGGCTGGTTTTCGCCAATCATTTCTTGCCATTGAGAAATCCAACCTGGCAGTCTGCCAATGGCAAACAATGCGGTAAACATTTCTGTAGGAAAACCTATAGAACGGTAAATAATTCCAGAATAGAAATCCACATTAGGATACAATTTTCTTTCGATGAAATAAGGGTCTGTCAATGCGGCCTCTTCTAGTTTTTTGGCTATTTCAAGAATTGGGTCGTTGATACCTAATTTATTAAGAACATCATCGCAAGCTTTTTTAATTATTTTTGCCCTTGGGTCAAAGTTTTTATAAACTCTGTGTCCAAAACCCATCAAACGGAAAGTGTCGTTTTTGTCTTTTGCTTTGTCCACCCATTTTTGAACATTTCCACCATCTGCTTTTATGGATTCTAACATTTCCAAAACCTCTTGGTTTGCGCCTCCGTGCAAAGGTCCCCAAAGGGCTGCAATGCCAGCTGCGGTTGTTGCATATAAGTTCGATTGCGAAGAACCAACTAATCTAACAGCACTTGCAGAGCAGTTTTGCTCGTGGTCGGCATGCAAAATTAATAATTTGTTCATAGCGTCTACAACAACTGGATCTGGCACATATTCAGGGTCGCTCACATGCTTGAAAGTCATGGTTAGGAAATTGCTAACATAGTCCAAATTATTGTTAGGATAAACCACCGGGTGTCCAAGACTTTTTTTATAAATCATTGCACAAATGGTAGGCATTTTAGCTAGTAATCTAAGAGTTGTTCTGTTTTTTGCTTCTTGGCTTCTGTTTGGGTCAAGTGCTTTTGGATAGTATGCAGAAAGCGAAGAAATCATTGCTATCAGCTGCCCCATTGGGTGAGAGCCGGTAGGGAAGGTTTTGAAAATGTTTTGTAAATCTTCATTTACTAAAGTGTGGTGTCTGATAGATTCGTCAAAGGAATCAAACTCTTCTTTGTTTGGCAATTCTCCTTTTAATAACAAATGCGAAACCTCCAAGAAGTTTGCTTTTTCGGCAAGGTCTTCAATGGAATATCCTCTGTGTCTTAAAATACCAAGTTCGCCATCCAAAAAAGTGATTTTGCTTTTTGTTGCGCCAGTATTTTTATATCCAACATCTAGTGTAATATACCCTGTTGTGTCTCTTAATTTTGAAATGTCTATGGCTTTTTCGCCTTCTGTTCCCTCAATAACGGGGAACTCGTAGTTTACGCCATCAAGCGTAATGGTGCAGTTTTGGGATTGTATTTCTGGCATTTTATTATTGACTTTATATGATTTTAAACAAGATTAATGTTTTTGATGCGAAAATAAATCTTTTTTATTGAACTTTAAAATAAAGTTCGGTCAAATTAAAAAAAATACTGCTTAATGTTTCATTAACTGCCTTTTCTGAAATTTTATTGGTTAAAAAAACCTATTTTAATAATGTAATGACACCTCTAAACTGATAGCTTTTGCCATCAAGGTATTTAAAGTTAATATCATAAAAATAATTTCCTTCCATCACAAAGTTGTTTTGGTATTTTCCATTCCATCCTTCTTGTAAATTATGGGTTTCAAAAACTCTTTGGCCCCATCTATTATAAATACTGTAACTGTAATTATTAATGTCTTTTATTCCAATAGGAATTATTATTTCATTGGCATCATCTTGGTTTGGCGTGAATGCGCTAGGCATATAAAAGTTGAATTTATTTGCATAAAAACTAACTGCTTTTTCGGATGTGTTTTTACAATTATTGATGTCGGTTATTGTTAAAAACACCTTCCCTTTTAAAATTTCATAAAACACCTCGGTAAAAGAATCCATGTTTGAAATGCTTCCATTGGGCAAATTCCATAAATATTGATTGTTAGGGTTAATTAAATTTGGACTAAATTGCAATAAATATTTAATTGCTTGGTTTCCAGTTTGATTGATACTAAAATCTGAATTTGGCAAATCGAAAACTTTAACCCCATTTTTTAGCATTGTATCTGTTTCACAACCTAAATCATCTTTTATTTTTAAATTTATATCAAAAGTGCCAGCAGAAAGGTTTGGAATAGAAAATGGAGGTTTGTTTGTATAATTTGAGCCGTTGCTTAATCGCCATTCCCAAAATGAAATTGGGCGATTGTGTATAATTTCTGCATCAATTTTTATGGCTTGACCGAGACAAATGCTGTCAGGATAAATAGTTGCTTGAGGAGTTGTAACCAATACCACTAATTTTGAAACAGTGTCAGAACAATTGTCTTTGTTTTGAACGGTAAACTTAACTAAATATGAACCAACCGCATTAAATTGATGGGTTAAATTTGATTCATTATATAATTTGTTCTCTATTTCATAGTTGGCTTTATCATTATTGCTATTAAATAATAAAGAACTATTTGTAAATATAAATTGATGATTTGCATAACATTGTGTGTCTTTATTTATATTGAAATTGGCTTTAGGATTGGCAACTACTTCAAAGGAAATTGAATCGCTTATAATGCAGGTACTTGAATTTACGCCTAAAATATTTACTAAATATTTGCCAACATTTAATGATTGAAATTCTATAGAATCAGTTGTGTTTTTTTGCAAAAATTTTCTGTTCAATATCCAAGAAATAGTGTCTTTTTTTGTGTTGTTTAGTTTTAAAATAAAACTTTGATTGCTAAAACATTGTTTGTCATTATTAATATCTAAATTAGCTGTTATATTGTCAGTTATTTTCACAGAGTCGGTGAATTGTGCAGTGCATCCCAAAGAGTCTATTACTTTTAATTCTATTTTTTGAAAGCCTACTGTGCTAAATTTAAACTGATTTAAATCATGGTTAAAATAGTTGTTTCCATTAATATTCCACGCGCTTTTTATGCCCGTATTTTCAAAAGTAGATTGATTTGTAAAATTAAATAAATTGTTGCTTAAACATTGTTCTTTATTTAAAGTAGAAAACATTGCTATGGGCATTCCTTTCACAAAAACTGTCCTTTCTAATGAATCATCACAACCTTTTATTGGCGCGGAAACAATTAATTTAATTTTGTAATTTCCTTTTTGACTAAACGAAACCGAATCGCCATTTTTGTTAACACTGAACAAAGCATTATTGCCATACCATTTGAATGAAAAATTGTTGCCATTGGTTTGATTGTTGAAAATAAACTTGTTGTTTTCTAAACATTGTATGCTGTCAAAACTAGTAAAATTTGCCTTAGGAATGTCATAAACTTGAACATATTTAATTGCTGAATCTTTGCATCCAAAGTTGTTTTCTGCCTTTAGTTTTATTTTATATTCGCCCGCGCTAGTGTATCTAATATTTCTCATTTGAAGAGATATTCCTTTTCTTCCGTTTCCTAAATCCCAATTTAAAAATGCGGTATCATCTACAGAAGTAGTTGTGCTATTAAAAGTCCATCTTGCATTTGGCAAACATTGCTGGGTGTCAATGTTGGTTGTAAAAGCTGGTTTTGGAGAAGGAGAAATTAGTATTTGATTCTTAAATGTATCAAAACAATTTTGGTCAGTTACACTTATGTGAAAGAACTTTCGTGTAATCTGATTCTTATAGGCCAATGGGGCTGTGATTTTCAATGAATCACTTTCCATTTTAGTAGCTCCGTCATCAAACGACCATATTATTTTTTTAATTTTACCACCAAAAATAGTTGAATTGTCAGAAAAATTTATGGGTGTGTTTTCACAATATGCTTCATTTACGGGTTTGCCAAATACCCTTGTATTTGGATGCACTACAATTACTTTCTTTTCTCTTAATTTGCATTTTTCTGTTATAATATCATAATAAACGGGATAAGTGCCTGGCATAGAAAATTTTACATTTACATCGTTTTGGTTAAACCAAGTGCCAACATTAGGAATTGTCCATACTTTGGTTACAAAATTTCCATTTGTTATTTTAAAATTATCTTTCAAAATAAATAAATTATTTTTAAAACAAGAGTCAATAATGTCTATTGAAACCGTTGTTAAAATTTCTGTTTTATAATAATTAGAATTGTCCTCAAATTTACAATATCCACTTGTGTCTGTTGCAGCAACCCATAGTTTCTTGGAGCTGCCAAATGCACGATAGGATTTGTTTGTTGAGCTGTCTTGCCATTTGAAGTTAGCAAAAAATGGATTTCTTTCCTCTATCAAAATAGTGTCTCCACAAGAAAACAAGTCTTTTAAAGGATTAAAAGTTGGAAAATCTATATTTATTGTTCTTGTCATCGAATCTTTTTTCCCATTAAAATCCGTACCCACAAGTTTTATAATATAAATTCCTTTTTTTAAATAATTATGTGTAACCGGGTTTCCTGTTCCAAAATTACCATCACCAAAATTCCAAACAATTTTTTTTACTGGGGCAGAAAATTTTGCTCTAAATTGATACAAAAATTCGGTGTCTTTGCAATTATACGCCATAACAGAATCTTTAAAAGTAAGGTCAAAATTGGGTAAAGAAAAACCTGCCAAATACAAATATGATTCGAAAAAACCAACACCGTAACTATAGGCCAAATGACCATCTATACACTCAATTTTATGGCTGCCTAAGTTTAAAATTAATTTTGCATAAGAAAATTTTTTGTTAAATAAAAATTCGATAAACTCTGTTGAATCTATCCTTAATCCATTATGAAAAACCCGCCCTTTTGAAGCTGTATTTATTATAACATTAACATAATGGTCTCTAAGATTATTAGAATTTACAGTACTAAAAAGTGAAGTCTGCCCAAAAGATTTTGCGCCTACTTTACACACAAAAGCAGGATCGCCATAACTAGAGTTGTAATAGCCATTGCAGCCGACTGCTCCTTTCAAAAATTGATAGCATCTAAATTTTTTTGTGCTGCTAATATATTGTGAAGTATCGCCCGAACTTACAAAAATGGTTAAGGGGGTTTTGTATGAAATATTATTATACATAACCCCATTTATTTTAATATTGGTTGAGGTGTCTAAAGGCACTATTTTAGTAACATATCCCCTTGTGTGGCCATAGTGGGGCGAAACCAAATAGGCTGTGTCCAGCACTTCATCGGGCAATATTTGTTCATATTGGTGGTCGCATGCGCCACATGGAAAATTTGAGCATTGATCGCCACTAAAGGCAATTAGTTTTTTATTGTTTACAACCTCAATTTTACTTCCGCTTAAATCATTAGCAATTCTAATTTGATATGTTTCTGCTTCATTTAAAGTTATGAAAAATGCGGTGTTTGCTAATTGTCCGCCAGCCAAATTTTTTGTTGGTGTGATTTTTATTTTCACACTGTCTTCGGGCGAAACCAAAAGAATTGTGCTGTTCAGTCCCGTATTAGGATTCACACTGTAATAAATTGGGTTGCGAGGAATATTGGAAGTTGGCAACACAATGCTAGCATCCGTGGTTGCAAATTGAAGGTTCATTGAAGCCACAGTTATTGGGAAATCTGAAATGATATTAATACCAAATTCAGAAATTACATTATTTGTTTGATTATTGGCCAACAAAGCCGTCAATTTAAAAACTCTTACACTGTCTTTTGGAACAAAAATGGAATCAATATAATTTTTAAGCGGAACTCTAATTTTAACCATTGTTGCGTCTGAAGCAGAAAAATAAAGCCTAAATTCAGTTGCCCCTGAAAAATTCCCCATAAACCCACACCAAAAATTTGTGCCTGTATTTGATGTTTGAGCAAATATATTTAGACTAAAAAATAAAAAGATAAAAAATGAAAAGTATTTTTTAAGCATAGGCCAACTAAAGTTCAAATTCAAAACTAATTTACAAATTTAATTGTTTTTTTATCAAAATAAAATTATTTTTTAAAATATTTTTTTTTATTCTAAATGACAAAAATAGAAATAGCAAGAATTAATCTCCACAGCCCTTTATTTATGGCATACATTGCTTAAAAAAGCAAGCCAACTTACCCTTTTGAAATTATAATATTTGGTCAATAGCATTGTTAATTCTATTGTTAAAGTCAATAGTTACGCATGTATTTATTTTTGTTACTTTACTAACATAGGATTGTTGTGGTTAGATAAATTATTGACAGAAGCAATCCTTTTCCTAAAGATTAAGCACAAAATATTCTAATGTGTTTTTGTTTTTTCTTTTACTAACAATAATTTCGTTTTCATTGCCAAAAACAGATTCTACCTTTGTGTTATTTAAACTTATTTTCTCAAATTCTTGATTCTCTAATTTGAGCAAACCTGCATATTTGAAAGATTTTGAGTATATTTTGAGCTTTGCACAAGTATAATTCATTTTTAAAGTAAAAGAAATTGAAAGTTAAAAGTATAATTTATAAATCACTAATGTCCGATAAAACTTTAAAAAACGATTTTTTGAAAATTTAGTAATTAATAATCAGATAGTTATGTTTTTTATTATATGTTTTCTAAAAACACGCTAACCAAAAAGCATTAATTGGTCTTTATAATTTGTTTGTGTATCCCAGTTTTTTTCGGGATTTTCAAAAAAATTCAGTAGTTGTATAAA
>Ga0209702_10002839_pt1 | contig 28923 bp, 31 predicted proteins | sample FRY01_FD_187210 | JGI IMG/M metagenome (GOLD analysis project Ga0209702, IMG submission 187210) | Freshwater microbial communities from Lake Fryxell liftoff mats and glacier meltwater in Antarctica - FRY-01 (SPAdes) (version 2) | ecosystem: Environmental > Aquatic > Freshwater > Ice > Glacier... | reverse complement strand
AGGGCTGTTTTGGCAAACCGTCATCCCACCGACGCTACAAATGTGGACTTCGAGATCAAAATCTCTCCGCCAGGGGGGGAGTGAACCGCTAGCCCCCATTCCTTCGCTGAGGTTTTGCAATTGGCTCAGCTGATACGGCTATTTCGCCCGCACGGCCAGCAAGCCGCTGACGATGGCGGCGGCGATCTTCTGGCGATGCGCGGGATCGCCGCAGCGGGCGGCCTCGCGCTTGTTGCTAATGTAACCGCATTCGACGAGCACCGCAGGCATGCGTGTCTCCCGCAACACCTTGTAGTCCGCGTAAAAAATGCCGCGCACGCCGCCGGTGACGCGGCTTTTGAGGACGCGGCTGACGGCGGCGGCAAGCACCTTCCCGCGCGAACTGCGGTAGTACACCTCGCCACCGGAGATGAGGGTGGTGCGACTGCCATTGAAGTGAATGCTGACGAAGATGGAGGACGACACGCGGTTGGCAATGCGCGCGCGCTGATCGAGCTCCACGAAGGTGTCGGTGCGGCGGGTCATGACGGTTTTGAGGCCCTTGGATTTCAGTGCTGTCTCGACGCGCTTGGCGACATCAAGGCAGAGTTTTTTTTCGATCAAACCGTTCCAGACGGAACCGCCGTCCTTGCCGCCATGACCGGCATCAATGACGACATGCGAATAACGGATCGTCTCAGCCGCCGCAGCGGCCACCGTCAACGCCAACCACGCCAGAACTATGCGGGTGGAGGCGAGGCTCACGATCAGCGGGGAATCTTGAGCGTTTTTCCGGCGCGGATGAGGTCGGACTTCAAACCGTTGGCAGCCTTGATCTTTGCCACGGTGGTGCTGTGCTTGCGGGCGATGCTACCGAGATTGTCGCCGCTCTTGATGGTGTAGGAACTGGTTTTGCCGGAACTGCCGCTGGATTTGGACGACGATTTTTTCTTGGCGGAACTGCTGCGCGAGGAAGTGCCATGCGACGAACGCCAGGAGGAGTAGTCCATCCCGGCCCCCTGCCCGCCTTCCGATGCCCAGTCGCTTTTGTAGTTACCATCATCCGCGAAGGGATAATCTGCATGCGCCATGCTGTGCGACGGAGTGCGAGGCGAGCCGTGAACGTTGATGACCGGCAGGACTTTGGGTAGCCCCTTGATGTGCGTGGAATTCTCGCAGGCGGCCAGCAGCAGCGCGAACGCGGCGAGCGGGCAGATTTTCAGCAAAGGTGACGTGAAGTGATTCATGCGGGAGGGTGGTACCCTAGCGTGGCTGCGGGTGCGAATCAATCTGCGGCATGAAACCGGCTGATGCGCTCTTTAACACGCGGAATGCCATTTTTATCCTTCTCCAGGATGATGGTGCGCTCATGGTAGTACTCGGCACCGCTACCGGGCAGGGTAAAGCGCCATTGAGTGTCCTCAGGCGTGTTGCGCTCCATCGGGTTTTTGATGGTGTTATAGACGGCCTTGCCGTCCATGCCGACGCGCAGCATTTTGAATTTGCGCTCGGAGAAGCCGATGGACTGGCGTGTGCTGGAGGAACCGAAGTGACGCACCGCCTGCAGGGAGTCAGACAGGCTGTAGCTGTAGCTGACGGTGTAAAACAGGATCATCAGTCCTGGAATGAGCAGGATGAGCGCCGGCGTGAGCAGGTACCAGTTCTTTTTGATAAAGGCGGAATTCATAGAGGCCAATGCTGGAAGCTGCGGCAGCGACAGGCAAGCCAAAACACATAGGCGGCACCGATCCGATGCGGATGAAAAACCGGCGGCGCTGATCAGCAGCACGCCAGACGCCTACAGGCGCGATTCCCCTGGCAGTTGGCGCGTTTCACTGTTCGTGTACTGCAATTCGCCGCTCTGGATGCGCAGGTATTTGGCAGCTCCTTGGATGTCCTCCTCGCTGAGACCGGGAACCACAAAAACGCGTCTCTTGAAAGCGCCCCCCACGGACATGCCACCACGCACGATGGCGCGCACCGTGTCCGCCACGCTTTCTTCCTGGATGAAATTCAGTCCTGCCGCCTGCGCCATCATGCTCGTGGAGCTGAGTTCCTGAGCATTGCGCCGATCACGTGCGGCGTAGAGGGAGTCTGTCTGCCACAGCATGGGCACGGTAATGCCAGCCATGACACCGAGCACGGCGACAAACATGAGCACCTCCAAGAGGCTGAAACCAGCGCGGTTCGAGCGGCGAAGGGAAAAGTGTAACGAATTCTTCATGGCTTGTGTGAATGATGGTATTTTGTGATAATTATCGCAAAACCGCAAGCGTTAATTTATCAAATTTATGGATTATACCAATTAAGCGTCTCGTAATTGATAAATTACGGGCAAGTACACGGCTTTTTCCATACTCTCCCCTGCCCCACCCGCGAAGTCCTGCCCGACACTCACGCCACCACGCTAAACCAAGCCAGGAATTCCCGATTGCCCTCAGTTCCCTGAATCGAGGACTCGATCAGACCCTGCCAGTGCAATTGCGGCTGGGAACGCACAAAGTCCTCGATGCGCGCGCAGGCCTTGGCATGCAGCTCCGGCTCACGCACGATGCCGCCCTGGCCGATTTCCTCACGCGACAGCTCAAACTGCGGTTTGATCAGGACAACCGCCTGACCACCCGGCCGCAGCACCTGCAAAACAGCCGGCAGCACCAGGGTGAGCGAGATGAACGAGAGGTCGGCCACCAGAATATCCACCTCCTGCCCCACATCCTCCCGCCGCATGTGACGGAGGTTGAACTGCTCACGCGAGACCACGCGGGGGTCGCTGCGCATTTTCCAGGCGAGCTGGTTGGTGCCCACATCGTAGGCGAAGACCTTCACCGCACCACGTTGCAGCAGGCAATCGGTGAAGCCTCCGGTGGAGGCACCCACGTCCAGCGCGGTCAGACCCGTCACATCAATGCCAAAGTGCTCCAGCGCGCCTTCCAGCTTCAAGCCGCCACGACTGACGAACTTCGGCGGCTGGCGCACGGTGATCTGGTCGCTCTCCCGCAGCAGCCAGCCCGGCTGCGTGACACGGCGGCCTGTCACGCTGACCTCCCCGGCCATGATGAGCCGCTTGGCCTGCTCACGCGACGTCACCAAACCGAGTTTTACCAGGGCGAGATCGAGACGTTCACGGGCCATGCGAGCGACCGTTATTTCCGCACCGGCAGGATCACCTCATCGCCAACCTCAATGCTGACGCCAGGCAATTTGAAGGCATTGTCGATGTCCACGACCGCCTCGGTGGCTTCGATCGACTCACCGACGATCACCCGGCCCACCAGGCCATCGCCGCGGCGCACATCGAATTTCACGCCGCTGGCGAGCTGCTTGTTCTTGCCAGCACTGATGACCGCAAAGCCCTGGTCGTTGTGAACTTCCGTCACCTGCGCCACCGCCGGCATGCCAAGGAGCTGTTTTTGCAGGGCGGTCAAAGGAGCGGCGGCAGCAGCCGGTGAGGGCTGCGCGGCTGGCGTGCCGGGCATCAGGGCACTGCCTGACAGCGGTGGAACAGCCGAAACCGGTACCTCTGGTGGCGGTGGCAGGCTGGACACCAACACGGGTTTCTGCGGCATGGCCATCTCACGGGCGGCCTGTTGTCTGCGCACGAGATCGAGTTCTTTACGCGCCCCACGGGCCTCCTCCTGCGCCTCCCAGGCCAGATAACCGGTGATGGCAAGCAGGATGATCGTGAGGGCCAGGGCAAAGTGGGAGAGTCGCATGACGCGCATGCTAGACGCAAGCGCCACACCGATCAACCCCGCTCACACTCAGCGCAGCAGTCCTAGCAGCTCGCGCATGCGCAGCTCGATATTCAGCAGGCTGGCCTGCACACCGGCCAGCCATTCCATATCCGCCCCGTCAGGACTCTGCTGTACCAGCTTGTCCGTGGCATTCAGCGCGGCGGCAAACAGGGGCAGACTCTGCTCCAAATCGACAACGAGAAACTGCCACTGGTCTTTTTGCGCCTCGGCGAACTGGTTCAGCACATGAATGAGATGCGCGGCCAGATCTGCCACGGTGGAGAGCAGCCGTAGCACCGCCGGACGCGTGCGCACCTCCTCATTGAAGACCAGCAGGCCCTGAAAACGCCGCAACTCCTTTGCCAGTGCCGCAGCACGCGCAGTCGGCGCTGGTGCGGCGCTGCCCTGCTGTTTGGCCGAGGTGTGGCGTGGCGGCACGATTCCGGGATCATACTTCATCGCGCCAAAGGGATCGCTGCCAGGTTTGGTCGGCTGAAAAGGATCGTCCAAACCGGGGCTGTGCAGGGCATCGGCTGATTGGGAGTTCCGCCGGGCACCGAGGAGAAAATGCTTCCGTCGCGCACGGTTCTGCCGCAGCAGCGCGGACTCCTCCTCCTTGGTGAGCTGCCAGCGCGGTGACGACACCCGCATTTGCAAATGCCAGGACTGGATGAGGACACGTTGGTGCTCTTGATTGAACCACTCAAAGAACAGCAGATTCTTCAAACCAGGCGGCACTGGCAACGTCGCCACGGAGCCTGATTGAGAACGTCTGCGCGGCAGTTTTGCCACGCGATACGAGGCCGTCATCAGTCCGCTGTAGCCATGCTGCAGCGGTGCGATGGCCCCCACCTGCTCCTCATTGGCCTCTGGCAGCGGATTGTGGAAGTCCACGCGGCAGCCGGCGATGTCGCGCAAAAAATTCCCCACCAGTTCGACACGCACAGGCTGCCGCTGACCAGCCAGATGAAACACACCTGTGACTAAACCGGGGACTTCATTGGAGAGGTACCCGCCGAGGATCGACGATTCGAGGCAAATGATCATTAATTGTCATATAATCTATAAGCGCGTTGAGGAGCTGCAAGTTCCAACCCTAGCCCGATCTAAAATAGCCCTCGGCAAGTCGGTTTTTCGCCCTCACCTCACGCCTGGCCGCGTTTTGTCTGCTTTTACCGCCTGCTGCACTCGGTTCATGCTTGCATCAGCAACTGCTTTTCGACGACAGTTACACTGATTACTCAATCCCCGCTTTCGTGTCCTCACGCTCCTCCCACACACCCGCCGACGCCATGCTGCCCGCCGCCAATGCCCAGCACGCGGCCGCGCAGATCGAAACCATCATACAGCGCGTGTCGCAGATCATCCTGGGCAAGGAGGATGTCATCCGCCTCGCGGTGACGTGCCTGCTCGCACGCGGGCACCTGCTGTTTGAGGACCAGCCCGGCGTGGGCAAGACGATGCTGTCCCAGGCGCTTGCGCAAGCACTGGGCCTCGGCTTCCGCCGCGTGCAGTTCACCAGCGATCTGCTGCCGGCGGACATCCTGGGAGCCTCTGTGTATGATCGTGACACGTCAGCCTTCCATTTCCATCGCGGCCCGGTCTTCACGCAGGTCTTGCTGGCGGATGAAATCAACCGCGCCACGCCGAAAACGCAGTCCGCCCTGCTGGAAGCGATGGAAGAAGGCAAAGTGACCGCCGATGGCACCACCCAGCCGTTGCCGGAGCCGTTCTTCGTCATTGCCACGCAGAATCCTTCCTCACAAATCGGCACCTTCATGCTGCCGGAGTCACAACTGGACCGCTTTTTGATGCGTCTGGCGCTCGGCGTCCCGGATCGTAGTGCTGAGCGGGCTCTGCTCGAAGGTCAGGAACGGCGCGAACTGCTGCGGGCAATGCCACCGGCGATGGCGCTCCTCGAATTGCAGCAATTGCAGGCATGGTCGCGGACGGTGTACGCCGCGCCGGCCTTGCTCGACTATTTGCAGGATCTACTGGCAGCGAGCCGTGTGCATGGCCACGGGCTGTCCCCGCGTGCCGGACTGGCGCTGCTAGCTGCCGCACGCGCCTGGGCGCTGCTCAACGGTCGCGCCATGGTGCTGCCAGAGGACATTCAAGCCGTTGGACCCGCCGTCATGGGCCATCGGCTGGAACATGCCGCCGACGGCATCACCGGGCCGGATCTGACGCGGCAATTACTCGCGGAAACACCTGTGCCGTGATGCGATGAAAGTGCGCGTGCGCTGGAACCGACACACGCTGGCGCTGGCCGCCATCGTGGGGGGCATGTGGTATGCGGCGGAGGCGCAATCCAATGGTGCCGCGCATCTGGTCGCGCTGCTCACCGCGACGATGGCCGCGCTGTCCTGGCTGCATGCGCGGGCCAATCTGCGCGGGCTGGAGATCCGGCTCATCGGTGCCAGGCCCGGCGCACAGGGTGAAGCAAAACGCATCCCGGTGCAACTGCGTGCCAGCGGTGCAGTTTCGCCCTGTGGGCTGGAGGTGCTCGCCATTGGGGCCACCGCTCCCGTTTTTATCGAACAGGTTCCTGCCGGCAGCGCGGTGCTGGCAGATCTCCCGCCGCCTTTGACTCAAACAGGTGGCGCACTGCGCTTGCGGGTGCGCAGTTCGTATCCGCTGGGCCTGTTCACCGCCGAGTGCGTGCTGGAAACCTCCTGGATCAGGCGTGTTCACCCCCAACCGGCGGGCGATCTGCCCCTGCCCGCCCCCAACACCGCGCTGCAAGGTTATGCAGCAGTCATTGCCACCGCGCATACCGAGACCAGCGGTGGCGATGACTTCGCCGGCCTGCGCGAGTGGCGCGCGGGCGACTCACCACGCCACATCGACTGGCGTGCGGTGGCACGCGGCGGGCCACTGATGACCAAAACATGGGGCGCCAGCACTCAGGGCACGGTGGTGATCGACTGGAACACGCTGCCACTGGAAGAAAACGAGCGCGGCGGTCAAATCGTCCGCTGGATCGAGACCTGTGAAAGTGCGGGCAAGCCGTATGAGCTGCGTTTGCCCGAACAGACGATCCGCGTCGGCCTCGGACCCGCGCACATGCAGCGCTGCCTGGATGCCCTGACCGTACAGATAACGGCGGCTGGCTCCTCGGCCTCCAATGAATTTCAGGCAGGTCAGGGCGAAAGTGCTGTCAGTTTTGAGCAGTCCACCCATCTCCCTGCGCGTCCGCTGCTGTTTTTGTGCCTAGCACTGCTGCTGGGCATCCTGCCGCTGCACGGCTACATCGCCACCGCCGGCCTCGTGGTGTGCGTGCTGTGCATTTTTTGGCGCGGCCTGCTGCTACGCGCCGTGCCGCATGTGCTGGCGCGCGTCGCGGTCATCGTCATCGGCATTGCTGCGGTTTATTTCGACTATGGCGAACTCACTGGCATGGAGCCGGGCATTGCGCTGCTGCTTGTGCTGATGGGTGCGAAACTGCTGGAAAGCCGCACGCCACGGGAGTTCCAGGTGCTCGCGCTCATCGGCTGGTTTCTCACCTTCTGCGTGCTGCTGCTGGAAAACCATTTCGCCCGCTCGGTCTGGGTGGTGGCGGTGTTTCTGCTCATTGCCGCCTGCATGGTGCGCTTTCGCCGCAGTGCGTCTGGTATGCGGGTGCCTGCACGCGTCACCGCCACGCTGTTCGCCCAGGCGCTGCCACTAGCGGTGCTGCTATTTTTCGTATTTCCACGCGGCCTGCTCGATCTTGGCTCCGCGCTGGGCCGCAGCCGGTTCAGCCAGACCGGCATCGACAGCAACCTTGATCCCGGCAGCATCGCCCGCGTGGCTCTCAGAACGGACGTGGCCTTTCGCGCCCGGTTTCCCGACGGCCCGCCGCCGCCCAATGAAAACCGCTACTGGCGCTGCCTCACCCTCTGGCAGTGCGACGGGCTGCGCTGGTCGCGGGGCGAGCGCCTCAGCTACTCCACGCTGCCGCGCCTTCCCAAAGCCGGCCAGGACACCCGCCAGATCATCGACCTGGAGCCACATGGCAAAACCTGGGTTCCCGCGCTTGATCTGCCGCTGCGTGCCAGCGCGCGTGGCATGACCTTTTTCCCCGAATTCGATGACACCATCCTCTCCCCAGTGCCCATCCGCAGTTCCGAGCGCATCGAGGTCATCTCCCGCTTCGAACCACCGCCGCCGCGTGATCTGCCCGCCCATCATCGCGAAGCCGCGCTGCAACTGCCGGAGAATATTTCCCCGCAACTCAGGCAGCTCACCGACTACTGGGAATCCGTGACGCAAAACGACGAGCAGATCGTCCAGATCGCTCTCAATTACATCAGCACCCAGGGATTCAGCTACACACTGGAGCCGGACGAGTATCCAGGGCCGCAGGCGCTCGAAGACTTCGTGCTGCGTCGCCGCACCGGTTTCTGCGAGCACTTCAGCGCCAGCTTTGCCACGCTCATGCGCATGGCGGGCGTGCCGTCACGCATCGTCATCGGTTATCTCGGCGGCGAGCAGTCCGATCACAACGGTGGCTACCTCATCGTGAAACAAAGTGACGTGCATGCCTGGACAGAGGTCTGGCTGGAGCGCTACGGCTGGTTCCGCGTCGATCCCACCGCCGCGCTCGCCCCCGACCGCGTGAACATCAACCTCAGCGCCCTCCTCGCCGGTGGCGCGGAAGAGGCCGAGCGCCAGCGCCGCAGTCTGTGGCGACGCTCCTGGCAACGCGTGCGCCTGTGGTGGGATAGTGTCAACTACGGCTGGCAGAATCAGGTCATCGACTACAACCAGGAGGCCCAACGCGGCCTGCTGGAGAACCTCGGCCTGCGCCAGAGCAGATTCCTGCTGCTCATCCCCAGTGGCATCGTGATTCTGTTGGGTGCCGGACTTGTCGCCCTCTGGCTGCGTCGTCCCGCGCGTCATGCCGACCCGTGGCAGCGTGCTTGGCAACGCGCCTGCCAGCGCCTCGCCAAAGCTGGCGCACCACCACGTTTCATCCACGAAGGCCCGCTAGATTACGCCCGACGCGTCGCCGCATCCCGCCCCGATCTCGCCCTACAATTCGATGCACTGGCCTCACAATACGCCGCAGGCCGATATGGTGCCGCAGGCCAGACTTTAGAAGCCTTCAAAACCCACTTGTCCGCTTTTAAACCAATCAAGCGAAAGGCCAGTTGAGGGATGGCTTGCCATCCAGGCGGCTTCACGCTAACATGGAATTCAATGTTTAACTCCTGAGCGCCGCCATGATGATCCACGTTGAAGACATCCACCCGCTGACAGACTTCCAGCGCAATGCCAAGAAGCACCTTTCCCACGTCAACCGCACGGGAAGACCCGAAGTGCTGACCGTGAATGGCAAGGCCGAAGCGGTGCTGTTGGGCAAGCGCTCCTATCAACAGATGCTCGCGGCCTTGGACGAGTTGGAGACGATCAAATCCATCCAGCGCGGTCTGGATGACATGGCGTCGGGGCGCACGGTGGACGCCAGTCAGGTGCATGAGCGGCTGCGCAAACTATGAGCTGCCGCGTCGAGTACACAATCAACGCTCAAATCGAGATCGAGGCAGCTTATCTGTGGATCAAAGAGCGGGCCGACATGGTGGCGGAAAAGTGGCGGAATGAATTAATCGGCAAAATCGAGGAGCTGGGCAAAAACCCGCTGCACCATCCACCCGCCCCGGAGAGCACAAAATTCCCGCGTGAGATTCGCCTCATGCTGTTTCGCAAACGGCGCGGTCAGCTTCGCATTTACTACACCATCGACAAACAGCGCGTGGTGATCCTGTCCGTGAGACGTTCGGCCCGCAAGCCGTTGGAGGAAGACGCTTTGTCTCTGTAAACAACCGTGCTTGCCATTCTATGTCAAATCGACCAGTCCAAGCCTCCTCGTAGTGCTGTTGGATGGTGCGCGATGCAGGGTTCGAACCTGCGACCCCTGCCGTGTGAAGGCAATGCTCTACCACTGAGCTAATCGCGCGGAATTTTCCGGGGCGCAGTCTTTAAGCGGACTTGCAGGCTGCGGCAACCGGATTTTTTGCATCTGCTTCAGCCTCGGCGCAGGCGGAACTGGCGCAGGTAGTGCAGCGGTGTCATGCCCATGTGTCGGTGGAAGTGCTGCGTGAGGGCGCTTTGATCGCAAAAGCCAAGTTCACGCGCCACGTCAGCGATGTTGGCACCTTCGCGTTGCAGCGCCTCACACGCGGCCTGGATGCGCAGCTTCATGATGAACGCCTGCGGGCTGGTGCCGAAGGTCTCGACAAATTTACGGTGCAACTGCCGAGGCGAGAGATGCACGATCTCCGCCAGTTCGGTGATGCACACGCCAGTGCGGAAATGCTCGCGGATATAGGCTAGCGCACGGTCAATCTGTAAATAAGGCTGTAGCACCTGCTTCTTGCCCTCAAAACTCTGCACCGTGCCCATGAGGCCGATTACGCGGCCTTTGGCATCGGTCAGCGGCAGCTTGTTCGTCACAAACCAGTCGGGTAGGCCCTGGTCGGTGAAGAACAGCTCCACGATGTTGAGCTTCGCCTGGCCAGTGCGGAACACTTCCTCATCATCACGACGGAAATTTTCCGCCAGCCGCACGGGGAAAAGATCGAAGTCGTTCTTGCCGACGATATCGACCTCATCGCTGATGCCAAAACGCTCAATGAAGCGACGGCTCGCACACATGAAGCGGGACTCGCTGTCCTTGGCAAAGAAGGCGAGGTCCGGCAGATGGTCGAACAGCCGGTAAAACGGGCTGTCCGCGCTGACGCGACGGATGAAACGCTCGCGCAGCGCGGATGGAGATTCAGAGCGTGATAATTGACGGCTCACGCCATTGCTTTAGCACGCGCCATCAGAAACGCAGCCGCAATCCTGCGTAAACTCCAGTACGCATCGAGGCGAAATTCAAAACCTCTGCATACTGCTCGCCGAGCAGGTTTTCCACGCGGGCGAAGACTTCGACATTCTCCGTGACACGCAGATTCGCGGTGAGGCGAAGGCGCAGATAGTCCTCCACATCTCGCTGGGCCGCGCCAAAGCCGTCCTCGCGGTCGATGGCGTAAAGAGCGCCGAGACCGATGCGCAGGCGCTCCACCGGCCGCACCCACACGTCGCCTGAGAGGGAGTGGCGCGGGCGGCGCACGAGACGGCGCAGGTCGCTGACATTGTCGGCCTCCAGATAGGTGTAGTTCAGGTTGAGGCCGCAGCGGTCACAGGGCTGCCAGTTGAAAAATGCTTCAAGACCTTCGGTGCGGGCCTTGTCCACCTGTTGGAGAGCGCCGAACGGCGGCACAAAGGGATCGAACTCGATCAGATTGCTGATGCTGTTGCGGAACCACATCAGGCCGATGCTGGCGGTATTCTTTGCAAAGGGCTGCTCAATGCCGAACTCGAAGCCCCGGCTGCGTTCCGGCCGCACAAAGAGCGGATTGCCGAAAAGCGCGGCCTCGCGGTTCTGCGGACTCGCGGGCGCGAAGGCGGTGCCGTAGTTCGCATGTAGCACCGTCTGTGTCCAAGGCATCCGCCAGCTCGTGCCGGTGCGCCAAGTGGTAGCGTCCTCAAAATCAGAATACGAATCATGGCGCAGGCCGCCGAGGAGGTTCCAGCCGGGCAGAAGCTCAAGCTGCGACTGCAGAAAGAGCGCCCAATTTGTTTCCGCCTGATCGACGTCATAAGCGGCGATGGGAAAGAGATTGTCGCTAGAGCTGGAGTAGCCGATGTCCTGCACGGACGCTCCCGCAGTGATGGTCCAGGTGTCCAGCGGACGAAAGACGCTCTGGTATTCCCAGAAGTGATTACGCGAGGTGATGCGGCTGTTGATGCCGAAGCCTGGCGTGAAGTTCGTCGCCACCTGTCGGAAGTTGCCGAACTGATAGGTGAGCGACTGCGTCCACCATTCCGTCGTCTCCCAAACCAAACGCGGCGAGAAGCTCCAGAACTCGGTGAGGAGATGATCGTCGCTGTTGTCGCTGGGGAAGAACATATTCGCCGGATCGTGCGTCGTGGGGTCGCCGGGCACGCCGAGGTCCGCGTTGTAGTAACGGAAGTCGAGATCGAGCCGCAATGTATCAGCGAGCTGGAAACCAAGGCGCGCGGCCGTGTTGTCCATCTGCACCTGACTATTGATGCGGTAGCCGTCTGAATCGAGACGGCTGTACTCGAGGCTCCAGTCCATGATCCCGGCATCACCTCGCGTGCTGAAACCCTCGCGGAAGGTACCGAAGCTGCCCGCCTCGAAAAACACGCCGAACTCGGGCTTTTTGAGGCCTTTGCCGCCCCGTGTGATGATGTTGATCACACCGCCAAGCGTCCGCCCGCCGTAGAGACTGGAGGCAGGCCCACGCAGCACTTCGATGCGCTCCACGTTATCGAGCGCCATCGTCTCGATGTTGTAAAGACCGGCGAGATTTGCCGGGATCGGCCGACCATCGAGCACGACGAGCGTCTGATCGCTGTTCGTGCCGCGCAGGAAGATGCCGGTGACGGTGCCGGTGGTGCCGCGATCCGCAATGACGAGGCCGGGAACTTGTCTCAACGCGTCTGGCAGCAGACGGAGCTGGTCCTGCTCGATTTTTTCCCGGTCAATGACGGTTACGCTTGAGGCGGTGCGCCAGCGCTCGGTCTCGGTTTTGGTCGCGGTGATGACGACTTCCGGCAGGATGCCGGATTTTTTTGGCGGTTCGGCATTTAGTTGGAAGATGGAGCCGAACAAGAGGGCCGTGAGCACGAGGCTGCGGCCACATGGGATGTGGATGAACATGGGTATTGGTTTTTCATTGGTTCGATGAAATCATCCGCGCACCGCCACTTGGCGGGTCGGATGATGTGTTCGCAGCGAGATGTTCGGACTCCGGGTGTGTGTCGCTTCGCGGTGATTTGAAATTTCAAATGCGCGAAGCGCCGCCTCGCCTCCGCCTTCACCAGGATTGCTCCCGATTGGCTGTGCTCCATGTCCGAGGACATGAATGGAGGTCTGTAACCCGATACCGCAGCGCCACTGTGGCCGGTTCTCACGGCCTTCCCTGCATCTGCGAACGGAAAGAAAACACGGACGATGAAGTCCGTGCCATGCGCTGTCATAACCGCATACGCAGGACAGGCAAATGGAATTCTAGCAGACGGACGGCCTGAAGGTTGACCACGGAATACACAGAATAAACGGAACCAGAGTAGAATTGAATTTTCCGTGTATTCTGTGTATTCCGTGGTTGCTCAATTCTGGCCCGTTCAACGGTGCGCATTTCAGCGCAAGCGGGAGCTTGCGCAGCGTCGGCATCACGCGCATCGGGAGGCACATGAAACGCATTCAGGACGCACGGCTCTATGGCATCGTTGATCTCGGTTATGTGGCACCGGAACAGGTGGAGCACATGACCACGCAACTTTGCGCCGGTGGTGTGGACGTGTTACAGCTTCGCGCGAAAAAACTCGCCAAGAATGAAGTTGAGCTTCTCGCTCGGCTCATGCTGCCGATCACTCGCGAGCATGGCGTGCCGCTGGTGATCAATGATCATCTCGAAATCGCCGCCGCCGTCGGCAGCGAGGGCGTTCACGTCGGCCAGGACGATGATGCGGTCGCCAAGGCGCGTGCCGTTTTTGGCAACTCATGTTTTGTCGGCAAATCCACGCACAGCCTCGCGCAGGCCATCGCCGCGCAGGCAGAAGGGGCGGATTACATCGGTTTCGGACCGTTGTATGCCACGGGAACGAAACCGGACTATGTGCCAATCGGGTTACACTACATCACGGCGGTGCATCAGCAGGTCACGCTGCCGATTTTTTGCATCGGCGGCGTGAATGCGGGGCGGCTGGATGAGATCATCTCCGCTGGAGCGAAACGCGTGGTGGTGGTGTCGGCGTTTCTCCTCGCTACGGATGTCAGCGGCGAGGTGCGGGCGTTGAAGCAGCGGCTGTAAGGTCAGTGTTTTGTAGGACCGGCTTCAGCCGGTTTTTGGGAACCGGCTGTAGCCGGCACTACAAAACAAGCGATGGCCCACCTCATTTTTTCACCTGCGGGATGACACCTGCTGACACGGCGCGTTTGGCACCGAGGTATTCCTTCGCCAGCGCCTGAATCTCATCCTTTTTGATGCCGGAGAAGTCGCTGACGAAGCTGCGAGCCCAGTCGAGGCGCTCGGGGTGCTCTTGGGCGCAGCGCAGGACGTTCATGGACCAGTAGCGGTTGTCGCGGCGCATCTGCTCAAGCTGGGAGAGCATCGGTTGGAGGGCACGGTCGAATTCATCGTCGGTGATCGGTCCTGCGGCCAGGGTGTCGCCGATTTCGATAACGAGTTTGGTGAGCGCCTCAGCCAGTTCGGGTTTGCACTCGATCATCGTGGTCATGTAGCCGTAGCCGGTGAAAGTGTCGCTGGCGACGTGGTAGCAGGCAGGGCTGTAGGTATCGCCGAGTTCCTCCCGTACCTTGATGCGCAGGCGGTCATCAAGCACCGAGCCGAGCAGCGTGAGGCGGCGGGTGCGCTGGATGTCGCTCATGTCGGTGGTGGGCCAGTAAATGGTGGCGATGGCCTTGGGGATTTCCGTTTCAAACGGGAAGGACTTGCTGGCTTCCGGCTTGGGGAAGGCCACTGCGCGTTCTTTTTCATACGCGGGCTTGGCAGCCGCGCGTTTGGGCAGCGCACCGAGCGTTTTGGCGACGGCAGCGAGCGCGGTTTCGGCATCCACATCGCCAAGCACACTGACTTCGAGATAATCCTGCGTGAGCGCAGGCATGAGCCAAGCTTTGAGCTCGGCCAGGGAGCGCTGTTTGAGCACGTCCATGCTTGGGAAGCCCCAGCGTGTGTCACCGGAGTGCATGAACGCGACCACGTCATTGTTCATGACGCCTTCAGCCGTGTGCTGGAGCTGCGTGTAGAGCGGATCAATGTTTTTCTCAAACTGACGCGCGGCCTCATCGCGATAACCAGGAGCCGTCAAATAGGCGGTGAGGAGCTGAAGTTGGGCTTCAAGATCGGCCGGGGTGGTTTTGCCAGAGAGCAGGAAAGCTTCATCACCGATGGAAAAATCACTGCCAACGGTGCGGCTGGCGAAGATGCGGCGAATGTCGTCCACACCGTGTTTTTCCAGGCCGCCGAGCTGGAAAGTGCTTTGCGCAAAGGGCAGCAGGCCCGGTTTGTCGGCAGGCGCGGTGAGCTTGCCGCCACCGAAGTTGATCAGCACGCGGATGGTGCCTTTTTCGAACGGCGTGTGCTTGAAATTGAAGCGCACATTGTTTTCAAACACCGCTTGGGTGATTTCGAGATCCTTGGCCTCGGTGCGTGAGACGACTTTGCCTGCTGGGCCGAAGTCGGTGTAGGCGAAGGCTGCGGTTTCCTCCATGGCCGGCGCGGCGACTGGTTTTTCGCGGCTGGCCTTGAACGTGGCGATGATCTGCTGCGCGGCATCGCCTTCGAGCTTCAAATTGCCACCCACGAAGAGCTGCACGTCATCGCCTTTCCAGTCTGCGACGAGCGCGGCGTGGCTTTCCGCGATCTTCAAACCGTCAAGAATGGCGGTGACGCGGACGAGATCGTCGGCAGGATGCGTGAAGACTTTTTTATTGGCGATCACAGTGACCATGCCGCTGGCGAGATCGCGTGATTTGCGGCTGTCGGCCTGATCGGCACGCAGTTTGGCCCCTTTGAGAATGGTGGCCTTGGCTTCTTCAAATTCGGCTTCGGTGAAGCCGTGCTCGACAGCACGACGCAGCTCGGTTTCGAGCAGGGTGAGCGTGGCCTGCCAGTTTTTCGGGTCACACTGACCTTGAATGCCGTTCACATTGAGGAATTCGAGGTATTCGTAGCTGTAGGACTCAGCAGAGATCATCGGCGCACCTTCCGCCTTGGTGAGTTTGGACAGGCGCTGATTGATCATCATGTCGGCGAGATCGCGGACGGTTTTTTCGCGGCGGCTGGCGACGCTATCGGCTTTGTTTTTGGCAGGACGCGGCGTCTCGATGGAAAGCGTGACCGCTTCGGCCTGCATTTCCGTGTGCAGCTTGGCGATGATGCCGTAGCCGGAGGGAACTTTGCCGAGATCAGGATCTTTGGCGTCTTCACGACGAGGTTTGGCATTAGCGAATTGCTTTGCGATCTCCGCTTTGAGCGCGGGTACATCTTTGAAATCACCGACGGCGACGATGGTGGCGCGTTTCGGCGTGTAGTAGGTCTCGTAGAAGTCCACAAAGCGCGGACGCTTCATCGTCTTGATGGTTTCCTCCGTGCCGATGGGCATACGGTGCGGCAGGATGGAGTCTGGCAGCGCGAACTTGTAGCCTTCCAGCATCATGCGGTAGTCGATGGAGTCGCGGCTGAGCTTCTCGCTGAGAATGATGCCCCGCTCCTTGTCAATCTCCTCCTCGCCAAGCAGCATGCCATCAATGTCGTCGCGGAAGAGCTGTAGACATTCGGTGATGATTTTGGCCTCCAGATTTGGCAGTTCCAGCATGTACACCGTTTCCTTGAAGGAGGTGTGCGCGTTGGTGTCGCCGCCGAAACCCATGCCAAGGCGCTGGAAGGATTTGACCATCTCGTCGCCGGTGAAATGCCGCGAGCCGTTGAAGGCCATGTGTTCCAGGTAGTGCGCCATGCCCTGCTGGTCGTCCTTTTCCATCAACGAGCCGACATCCATGTAAAGGCGGATGCTGGCGCGGCCCGGCGGCTCATCATGTGGGAGAATCACATAGCGCAGGCCGTTTTCGAGCACGCCGAACTCGGCCTTCGGGTCGGCCTTGAGATCACTGGTGTCCTGCGGACATTGAGCGTGGAGAATGCCGGGAATGACGAGAGCGGTGAGGAGGGCGCGGAGCATGGTGGTGCGACGGAGGTTGGGATAAAATGACGAGTGCGTGAATCCGAATGGCAAAAGAATGAACGAATGACGAAACGGCGGGTGAGCAGAAATTCGTCATTCGGGTTATGGAATTCATCATTCCCGCCGCAGGCGGGCTAGTCCACCTTGCCCAATCCCGCTTCGGGGTCGGGCTCGAGGAAGCCGAGTTCGACGAACAGTTCGTCCATCGCCATGAGGGTGGCTTCATACCTCTCAAAGGAGAGATTGAAATTGAAGAAGCCGTGTCCCTGACCTTCGAACTCAATCAGGCGGCAGAGATTTTTCTTCTTGCCCGATTTGCGGGCGAACTCATACGAGCCGCCGAAGGGCACCACGCGATCGCCGGTGCCGTGCATGATGAGCATGGGGGGCAGGCCGGGCTTGATGCCACGGATGAGGTCAGCCGCCTTGCAGGTGGACTGGTCAGGCCAGCGGTCACGACCAAAGGCGTACTTCGAATAAGTATCCAGCACCGGATTGAACAGCACGATGGCATTGGGCGTCGGGCTACAGTCGATCACGTCGGCAGGATCGTCAAAACCGCTGAGGATGGCCGAAGATGCGATGGCATGTCCGCCGCCGGAGCCGCCGACGCCGACGATCTTGCCGGGATTGATGCCAAGCTCGACCGCGTTCATGCGAATCCAACGGATGGCAGAACGCGCATCCGCCATCGCTTCGACCGGCCCTGCGCCGTGACGCGTGCTGACACGGTAATCAAAACAGATCGTCGTCATGCCACGGGAGGCGAAGTAAACGCAGTGCGTCGCGAACTGCGCCACCTGTCCGTTGTCCCAGCCGCTGCTGAAGAAAAACGCCGCCACTGATTTCGGGTAAGGCGGTGCCTTGTCCATCTCCGGCTCCCAGATGTAGGCGGAGAGATTGACGTCGCCGACACTTTTATAAACCTCCTCACGGGCGGTCTTCAGCAACTCCCGATTGCGGTCGATCGGGGGTGTGCGGGGCTGGCCTGCGCTGAGTGACTCCATGTTTTTTTTGAGGGGAAAGAATGACGTTTACCAGAATCGCCAAAACGGCAAATGGTTTCGCGGTCAGGATAAACTATCAAGGCGGTTTGTAGCAGATGCGAGCCTTAAAATGACGATCACTGGTTGTTTTCGGCATAAATGTGGCCTTGGTGGCCCCTCCATCCATGCCCATCATGCGCCAACTATTCGCGTTGCTCTTTTGTCTCAGCCTGTTGCATCTTTCCTCACCGCTGTTCGGTCAGACCAGCGATGCCGAACTCCGTGCCGCGCTGGAAAAAGTCTATTTGAAATGGCGTGAGGCCATGATTCGCCGCGATGCGCAGGCCTGGGCCGCCAGCATCACACGTTATCGCCAGACGGTGATCCGCAATTCGGTGGTCAGCGAGCTGCAGGCGTTCCCGGATGCCGTGTTTGCTTCTGGCACACAGCCGCCACCGCTCGACGGCCTGCGCCTGCTAGAAGTGCAGGCGGTGGGACCAACGGCGCACCTGGTTTATTTTGGCAAGGTCGATCTGGGGCAAGACCGCGAGCTGCTGCGTGACAACCTGCTGAAGCTGAAATTCTACCAGGAAAACGGGGTGTGGAAGTATGACAGCAACCGCATCACCAGTCTGAATAACACGCCCGACATCCGCCAAGCTCTCGCCAACGGCGAGCGTCCTGACTTTCTCGATACGCCCGAATTCACGCCGCCCGGCAGCATGCCGCCACCGCCACCCCTCTGCCGTGTGCCTGATTACAAGGCCGGCTACAAGCTGCAGACCTTCGGCTACGAAACGGTCATCAGCATGAACGGCATTGACTACGAGCCTGTGCAGGATGCTCTGGACCAGCAGATGCTCATCGGCGGACTCGTGAAGGGGCATAATGAGATCACCTTGAACCTCAAACCAGTGCCGGTGCCAAAGGACGGAAAAGCATCCGTGCGCATCCAGTTGTACCTGCTTTCCAACGACCCCGCCAAGCCGGGAACCGAGGTGCTCCGCTGGGAGGCACCAGAGGCGGGCGCTCCAGCTAAAATCACCCTGCCGATTGAAGTGAAGCCATAATGGCCGCCTGCGGATTACGCCGTCTTTTCCATGCCGACGCTCGATCATGAGAATGCGTTACGCGCCGCAGGTTTCTGCCGTATCGCGGGCATTGATGAAGCCGGACGCGGCCCCCTCGCCGGCCCGGTGTGCGTTGCGGCGGTGATCTTGCCGGAGGGATTCACCCATCCCGTGCTCAACGACTCCAAACAGCTCACCGAGGCGAAGCGTGAACGGCTCTATGATGAGATCATCGGCGATGCACGCATCCACTGGCACTGCGTGAGCATCGCGCCAGATGAAATCGATCGCATCAACATCCTCCAGGCCACATGGGAGGGCATGCGCCGCGCCGCGCTTAGCTTGCAGCCCGTGCCCGATGCCGCACTGATCGACGGCAAACCGGTCAAACAATATCCGCTGCATCAGGTGGCCTTGGTAAAGGGGGACAGCCTCAGCTACTCCATCGCCGCCGCCAGCATCATCGCCAAAGTCACGCGGGATCGTTTCATGGTCGCGCTCGCGCAGCAGCACCCTGCCTACGGCTTCGAGATTCACAAAGGCTACCCCACGCCCGCGCATCTCACGGCATTGAAGAAACACGGCCCCTGTCCCCATCACCGGCGCAGTTTCCGACCCGTCGCGCAGTCTCTGCTCGATCTCGCATGAAACACCGCGCCTTCCGCCCTGAAAGCCTGTGGCGCTGGCTCCGGCGGCGGGTGACGGGCGCTGCGCGGGTGCGCCACGCGGCCATGTGGCTGCGCGCATCACCGCTGGCCTTGTTTCATCGTCATCTCGCCGGTCGCCGCATGGACCGCAAGGAAATCGGCGACATGGGCGAGCTCATCGCCGCGCGTTGGCTCTCCGCCCATGGCCGCAAGGTGCTCTACCGCAATTACCGTGGCGTCAATCGTGGCGAGGTGGACATCGTCGCCCGTCATCGTGATGTGCTGACCTTTGTGGAGGTCAAAACGCGCACCAGCACCGCCTTTGGCCGCCCTGCCGACGCCGTCGGCCCCGACAAGCAACGTCTCATCCAACGCGGTGCCCAGGACTGGCTGCGCCTGCTCGGCAATCCGCGCATCAAGCTCCGTTTCGACATCGCCGAGGTCGTCTTGATCGAGGGCGAAATGCCACACGTCAACGTCATCGAGAACGCCTTCCAATTACCCGACAGCTCCCTGGCTGGGCGGTGAATCGTGCTTTGACAGCCCCGGCTCAAGCCGTAAAACTGGCAATCCATTTTCCAACCCACACGCCCCGATCATGAGCCACGCCAATCCTGCCAAAAAGATCATCAATGACCCGCTCAAATGCGCTGACGAACTCTTTGAAGGACTCGTGCTCGCTTATGATGGCAAAGCCCGCCGTGTTGGCACGCGTTCGATCGTGATGAATGACCTGCGCCCGGATGCCCCGGCGCTGCTCGTCGGTGGTGGAGCCGGTCATGAGCCGATCTATCATGGCCTCGTTGGCAAAGGCATGGCCGATGGTGCCGCAGTGGGGGAAATCTTCGCCGCGCCGCCGCCGGACATCGTGCTCGAAGCCGCTCAAGCGGTGAATCGTGGCAAAGGCGTGCTCTTTTTGTACGGCAACTATGCCGGTGATGTGATGAACTTCGACATTGGGGCCGAACTGGCAGAAGAAGAGGGCATCACCGTGAAAACCGTCATCATCGCCGACGATGTCTGCTCCGCTCCGGTGGATCAAAAACACCATCGGCGTGGCGTGGCCGGACTCGTGCCGATCACCAAAATCGCCGGTGCCGCCGCGCAGACCGTTGATTCGCTCGACGAGCTCGTCCGTATCGCGCAGAAAGCCTGTGATAACACCCGCACCGTCGGCGTCTCCACCAAACCTGGCAGCATTCCGGCCACCGGCAAACCGACCTTTGAACTGGCGGATGATGTGATCGGTCTTGGCATGGGCATTCACGGTGAAAAAGGCGTGGGCCTGATCCCGATGTGTACGGCGGATGAACTCGCCGCCAAGATTCTCGACCTGTTGTTCGCCGACGATCTCGCGCTCAACTCTGGCGATGAAATCGTCTTCTTCGTCAACAGCCTCGGTGCCACACACATGATGGAGTTGCTCATCATGTTACGCGGCGCGAAGCCGATCCTTGAAGCACGCGGCATTAAGATTCATCAGACCATCGTCGATAACATCGTCACCTGCCAGGAAATGGCCGGCGTAAGCTTCAGCATCACCAAGCTCGACGCCGAGCTGAAAAAACTCTGGGACATGCCCTGCGAGAGCGTGGGCTACACCAAGCTCTGACCACCATGAAACTCCCCCAAATCTTCGCCAGCCCGGCCAATCGGCGCTCTTTTCTCAAAGACGCCGTGATTTTCAAGGCGGGCGACGAGGCGGGAGAGATGTTCGTCGTGGATCATGGCGAGGTGGACATTGTCATTGATGGCCTAGTCGTCGAAACCGTCGGCACGGACGGCTTCTTCGGTGAAATGTCGCTCATTGACGATAGCCCGCGCAGCGCTGACGCCGTCGCCCGCACCGACTGCATGCTGCTGCCGGTGAACCGGCATCACTTTCTTTTCCTGGTGGATGAGACGCCGCTCTTCGCCCTGCACGTCATGAAAGGCATGGCTGACCGCCTGCGCCGCACCACCCGCGCGGAGGTGTAGGCCGCACCTGCTGGCTTCGCATTTGACTTCGGGGGCAGCGCGCCAACTGTCGCTGCGCCATGCCGAAATCCAGCCTCTCCAAAGACGAAGTCAAAGCCATGCTCATCCTCGCGTGCGAGCGCATCATCGCCGCCGAGCCGATGCTGTCCCAAGCCGACCGCGATCTCGGTGATGGCGACCATGGCATGGGCATGGAGCGCGGCATGCGGGCGGCCATTGAAAAACTCAACGCCGCCGAGGTCGAAAGCATCGAAAAAGCCTTCTCCAACGTCGGCATGGCGATGATGAGCAGCATGGGTGGCGCGAGCGGCGCGATCTTTGGCACCTTTTTCCGCAACGGCGGTAAGGCGCTCAACGGCAAGGATGCCTTCACCGCCGCCGAACTCGCCGCCTTCCTCCAAGCCGGGGTGGATGGCGTGAAACAACGGGGTGGAGCCGCTGTGGGCGACAAAACCTGCGTGGATGCGATGGAACCTGCCGCGATCAAAGCCGCCGAAGTCACGGGCCAATCGCTGCCCGAGGCGATTCAAGCCGTCGCCGCCGCCACCGAGGCCGGCAAGGAGGCCAGCAAGGCCATGGTCGCCAAATTTGGCCGAGCGAAGACGCTGGGTGAAGGCTGCATCGGTTTCCCCGACGCTGGAGCCTGCTCCATTGTCGTGATCATGGACGCCTTCCGCGATTTCATCGTGGCCTGATCACTGGCCGCTGCCAGTCACGCCAGAACGCCTCCGTTTGCAGCGGATCGGGTCGGATTTCGATCACGATCGGCACCGGCAGCAGATCCGCCAGATCATGCACATCGTCGGTTTGCAGGTATTCCATGCCCCACATCTGCGCCCAGGGTTCAAAGCTCAGCGCATGGCGGTTTTCGATCACGCCACGCGCGGCATCCGGCAGCGCGCGCAGGCTAGCCACGCGGGAGAAAATCTTGCCGCCGCCGTTATTGATCACCACGATGCGCAGCTTCGGATGATCCAACTGCGCGATGACCCAGGGTGCCGCGAGATCATACAAAGTGCTCAAATCGCCAACGATCAGCCAGCATTCGCCCTGATGCACCGCGCTGACGCCCAGAAAGGTCGAAATCAGCCCGTCGATGCCGTTGGCACCACGATTGGCGAAAAATTGCACGCGCGGCTTGATCGTTTTCAGCGCCAGGTTGAATTCACGAATTGGCAGGCTGTTGCCCAAAAATACCCGCGCTCCCGCTGGAATGACGCTCGCGATCTTGCGCAGCCAGCTTGGTTCCGAATCTGCAAATTTCTCCAGCTCCGGCTCGAACTGCAACATGCCGCAGGACGTGCCGAGCGCGGCGCACTGCGCACTTTGCAGCGCCTCCCATGGCATGGTTTCCACCAGTTCCTGCCGCGCCAGTCCGCTGAAGCCAGTGCGGGTGATGTTGGTGACACGAATCTTCCTCTGCGTCTCCAATTCACGCCACCAAGTCCACGAGGGCACCGCGCCCAAGCGCAGCACATGCGCGGGCCGGGCCGACTGCAGCGCCCGTTCACCACCGGTCATCAGCAGCGGCTGCAATTCGCTAAAACCATGCAGATTGGCCGTCGCTTCGGCCACAATTGGCACGCCCAGCTTCGCCAGGATCGGCACCACAGCCGTGACATCCGCCGGGTGCATGCCTGCCGCGAGAACTAGATCCACGTCCAGTGAACATGCCTGTTCTGCCGCCTCGGATTGCGCGCGGGCTGTCGTTTCAAACGTGATGCCCGCCTCGTTTGTCTCCAGCGGCTCGTCCAAACACACGTTCAGATGCCGGGGGCGGTCATCCCGCGTCTCATACATTTTCAGCGGATCATCAGTCGCGTCCCAGTCCCCCAACACCTGGGCATACACGCCAAACAAATGCGCCTGCTCAATCGCCTGCGGCGCACCGCTGCCACGGTAGCTTTTGGGACGGTCTGTGGTCAGCAGCAGCAGCGGCAGCCCCTGATAGTAAGCCTCAATCGTCGCTGGCAGCAGTTCCGCTGCCGCCGTGCCGGAAGTCGTCAGCACCGCCACCGGCTGCCGGTCAGCCATGATGCGACCCAGCGCGAAAAAGGCAGCGCTGCGCTCCTCAAAAAAATGCCAGATTTTCACGCCACGACACGCGAGCAGGGCCGCCACCAGCGGCGCGTTACGCGCACCAGCAGCCACGCAGAACTCGCGCACACCGAAGTGGCCGAGCGTGTACAGCACTTGCTGAATCAGTTGCGCCTGGGTCATGAGTGAAGGGTCAGCAGGCGCAGCACGGCCTCGCGTTTCAGTCGCAGCTCGCGCCATTCGTGATCAAAGGCGCTGCCGCCCACGATGCCGCAGCCAGAAGGCAGGCTCATTTGATCCCCTTCCCAGCAGATGCCGCGAATGGCGACGATGATATGCGTCGTGCCATCCGCCTCAGCGAAACCAAAGGGCGCGCCGAAGAAGCCCGGCACCTGCAATTGCTGGCGGTACTCCCGCAGCCGTGACAGTGCGGCCTCATTGCGCGGCAGGCAGCCCACCGCAGGCGTGGGGTGCAGCAGCGGCACCAGTTGCGTCGGATCAGCCGCAGCACTCAGCTTCACCTTCAGTTGTGATTGAAAATGCACCAAGCCGGAGGTCTCGCACAACGCACGCGGCTGGCGCTTCACCACGCCCAGTGTTTGCAGCCGTTCGGTGAGATACCGCACGACAATTTCATGCTCCTCGATCTCCTTCACATCGGTGAGAAAGGCGTCCTGGTTGCCGGGTTTCGCGGTGCCGGCCAGCGCCATTGTTTCGAGGTCTTGGCCGTGTGCGCGAAACAGCAGTTCCGGCGTCGCGCCGAGGAATCCGCCCGTGGTTTTCACATGCGCGTAACCCCACATGTTCGCGGGTGCCTGCATGATCGCCTCCAGCAGGCGTCGGGGGTCGCCAGCGATCAGCGTGCCAGTCTCGGTGATGACCGGAACCATTTTTTCCAGCCGTTTGGCCTGTACTTCCCGGCGAATGCGGCGGAAGGCCATCTTGAACCACTCCGTGGCCGGTTTGGCCCAGTTGATCTGCGGTTTTTTGGAACCGTTGAGGTGGAGCGTACTCGCGAGGCTCTCCGACGTGATCGCATGCAGCTTTGCCGGCACTTTCCAGGGTAACGGATCGCTCAAATCGAAGTCGTTGACATAGAAGGCTCCCCCCGCTGCCGGCGCAGCGGCCAGCGCGGTGAAGGGGCCTTCTCCCAGCCACGCCCGTCCGTCGGGCAGCCTGAACAATGCGAATTCCATCATGCGATTTTGCATCCATAGTGGAACGCGTCATGCGGCGTGCAAGATGCGAAAGCATATTCGAAACGAGGCTTGAGGATGAAAACCTGCGGTGGCGGATTTGCGTGTATGCGTCCGCCGCAGGCGGCACTGTCAGACTTGACTCGAGTCCCGCTGCCACCGGGTTTAGCCGTGGTGCCGTTAAGCAATGATGGTAACTTCATACATAGAGGGCGAGGTGGATGAAGTGGGCGAGATCATACGCGGCCACTTTTTGATGGGTTGACGCACTTTACGATCACAACTCCTCGGTCTTCTCGGCGGCAGGGCAAAGGCCGCGATTTGCTGCCGCATCCGGCGCACCAGTTCTTGTTGGGCAGCCTTGTCCATGAGTCCTTGCGCTGCGCTCAACACGAGCCACAACGCCTGCATGTGCTCCAGGCAGATGCTCAGGCTGATGCGCACGGCTCCGGCTGCCTCTACTTCGCCGCCAACTTCGGCCGCTACGGCCAGCCGCTCCTGCGCGACCAGCGCACAGGCCATAAGCAGCGCGGCGGTCTCCTGCACGGCTGTCTCAGGGGTGTGGCTTTGCAATAGGTCGCCTTGTGCCACTTGCAGTTTCAGCTCGCGGTAAAAGACCTCATGCTCCCACCGCCGTAAATGGGGGTCAGGATGCAACTGGCTGACAAATTAACAGTGACAATGACTTTATGATATTTTGTCAAGCAGTTGCACACTGACCCCGTTTCCCATCCAGAACGGAACCAACATGATGATCCACGCGGCTGCGCTACCGACGTTCATCCATTCTGTAGGCATCATCCCGCCAAAAATCGCGGTCTGCATCACAGTCGAAATCACTGCCGGGTGCGATTTGATTCCAACTGCTGACAAACCCATCGAAATAGGAATCAGACCTGCTATCCAAAGGAGCCAAGCGAAAGGAATACCGGCGATTGTGGACTTCCAGTTGGCGTTCAGTGCGTGCATGTATGACTCGGCGTATCCCAGCCGTAAAACGCGCATTACGAACCATCCTTCGATTCCTGCTATGACGAATATACCAATTAGCGTCGCCAAGCTGTGTGGCAGAAACGACGGAATGGCGACATTGGCGAGCATCATTTCTTGTAAATGGGGGTCAGGATGCAACTGGCTGACAAATTAACAGTGACAATGACTTTATGAGATTTTGTCAAGAAGTTGCACACTGACCCCGTTTCACGCGTTTTGTTCGCCGCGTTTTGGCTCTCTGGCTCGGTCTTTAGAGCGGCGATCCCGGCAGCTAAACCGATGAAATAGAAGAGGAGAAAGAGCCTAAAATCGAGCTTCTCATGTGAAGAAGCTCCTCCCCAAGTCATGTTGTGGAAGCCTAGCCTTCCAACGGTGCCGAGCGTGAAGGCACAAAGTGACACCACACCATAAACTGCGGGGGAAAAATGGAAGCAATGCTGATTCTGAAGACCAAATCCAGCGGCGGCAGCGACGACAGTAAAATCTGCCGCTACCAAATAGTTCTTCGCCGCTCTGTTCATTTGGTGGGCAGTTGGTCTATGGGAGGAAGTATGCCTTTGGCCTCATAATCTTCGGGAGTCAACCCAGACTCATGATCACTAGGATCTCGAACTTGGACGTTAAATATCGTTCCGTCGCTGAGTCGCTGAACATAGAGGCCAGTATAGGTTGACATGGTGACTTGTGATTGGTGTTGGATGGTTAGGCGAACGTCAAAGAGCACGCACCACCACTAGCGAGGGCGAGCGTCGATCACGGGGTTAGGTTTGGAGTTACGCTTGTGCATGGAAACAGGGCGGCTAGTGGTGGTTGCTGTGTCTCGTCTTGTTCGCCTCTTTGATTGTTAGCGTGGACTCTTCTTTGAGGATTGTCGGATCGCACTTAAAATCCGCCAACAGAACCTGACCGGAAACATTGAGGGAAAAGCTCTCGGTCTCGGTATCGCCTGAATACCAGTGCAACGAAAGGCGAATCTGTCCAAATGCGTGAGTGAATTCGGCAACCATGCCGACGACATCGTCCCGTAATCCTGCCGATCTTATTGTGGCTGTCGCCCGACTCTCGATCACTCTCTGAATCTTTGCCTCCGACCATCCTTGCTTCCGATACTTGGAGATCCGTTTTGATTCGCCTGCGGAGGAATCATCTCCTGCACGATAGAAATCGCACGAACAACCCCCAGATGTAGCGACGAAAGACGTCCAATTGGGAGGCGTGTGCTTGGTCACCGATCTGTTCAGTTGCTCGCTAAAATGTATCTCACGCCGCAAGTGCTCCGGAACCTCTGGCACCGAAGGCGATGGGACAGAAATGGTGAGGAAGTGGCACATTATGTCTCTGGCGAACGTTCAAGCGATGGCAACCCCACTAGCGGGGGCCAGCGTTGATCGCGGGGTTGATGTTGAGTTACGGTAGATCATCGAAAACAAAGGGGCTAGTGGGGGTTGCCATCCGCGTTTTGTTCGCCGTTGGATTGTCGTTGGATGGGCGATTCATGGCATCTATGAATTGATCACAAACACCGAAGGAGGTGGGCACCAAACATGCTGGTGAAAAGAGAAATGAAGATGCAAATGCATGAGATCGAAATAAGCCAGACTATTGGAAGCTCATCAATCAAGCCATGAATGGTGCGCCCTGCGAAGAGTTTGTCATAAGCGAGCTTCGTGTAAGCCTTTCGGAGTCCAACGAGTTCGTCGCGAAGTTCTAAATCCGATGGCTGGCGTCCATCGCGGCGGCGTTCATAAGAAGGCCCCTCAAACTGAGTAAAATACCGCCGCGCTTCTTCATACTGCCGATACGAGGCCTGGTAGTTCAACGGTTGGCCCCAAGGATCAAGCCCAAGAAGTGCGATCAGGAGGCCAATGACGTGAATTGAGAAGATCAGCAACACAACAATCAGACCTCCCCACATCGGAAGGTCGCCCTGCGGTGATGATAGTCCGAACTTCATGCATTCACGATGTGTGGCCTCGGCTCCGTTAGTTCGGCGAACGTCCAAGCGCACTCACAGGGGGGCGAGAGCGCGGCCCCGCAAACACCGATAAATGAACGAATTATGAAAGAAACTAAAGAAAACACAGCGGCCCCTTCTGTTGATGTGCCGCGCCTTGTTCGGCCTTCTATTTTTGACGAGCCGCCGCTCCACATGGACCATCTCGCCCGAAACGAGCGCCTGTATAAGACGCTTCTCGGGATGGGACTGTATGTCGAACCAATTAAAGGCAAGGAAGGTGGAATCTCTAAATTCATTGTGTCATGTGGATTCGCGCGCTAACGCATCGAGCAATCCCAAGGCCATTGGTCGCCCTTGGATCGGTTGGTCTCCCAGAAAAGAGGTTGAAGATTCTCAAACGTATTTGGGCCATCCTTTGCAGAAGGCTTGATGTGGTCAATCTCCCACCCAAATTCGGATTCGGTGTTACCGTGCTCGGAATACTTCATCGCATGTCCGCAAGTATCTCGCCGCCAAATCGCGGAATCATACTTGTCGATGGGAGTGCCTTTCTTCCAGACAGTCAGCTTGGTCTGCTCGTCGGTGCCTTTAAGCGGGTATTGGTATGCCATGGTATTTGTAGTGGTAAGGTTTTTCCGCCGAACGTTCAAGCGATGGCAACCCCACTAGCGGGGGCCAGCGTTGATCGCGGGGTTGATGTTGAGTTACGGTAGATCATCGAAAACAAAGGGGCTAGTGGGGGTTGCCATCCGCGTTTTGTTCGCCGTTGGATTGTCGTTGGATGGGCGATTCATGGCATCTATGAATTGATCACAAACACCGAAGGAGGTGGGCACCAAACATGCTGGTGAAAAGAGAAATGAAGATGCAAATGCATGAGATCGAAATAAGCCAGACTATTGGAAGCTCATCAATCAAGCCATGAATGGTGCGCCCTGCGAAGAGTTTGTCATAAGCGAGCTTCGTGTAAGCCTTTCGGAGTCCAACGAGTTCGTCGCGAAGTTCTAAATCCGATGGCTGGCGTCCATCGCGGCGGCGTTCATAAGAAGGCCCCTCAAACTGAGTAAAATACCGCCGCGCTTCTTCATACTGCCGATACGAGGCCTGGTAGTTCAACGGTTGGCCCCAAGGATCAAGCCCAAGAAGTGCGATCAGGAGGCCAATGACGTGAATTGAGAAGATCAGCAACACAACAATCAGACCTCCCCACATCGGAAGGTCGCCCTGCGGTGATGATAGTCCGAACTTCATGCATTCACGATGTGTGGCCTCGGCTCCGTTAGTTCGGCGAACAGTTTGAACATTTAACAGTAAAGAGTGTTTGAGAGCAACGCTATCTTTAACAAGGATGTCGGAAAAGTACGGGGTTGATCGCTCATGGGGTATTCGTTTGTGCCCATTTGCGCGTAAAGCAACATAGATGTTGACCTGAGAGCAAATAAGGGTCTAAAAAGGTTGTGTGAATATTCCAACGTCTGGCCCGACCCTGGAGCAGCGAATCATTGGTGTGATGCGCTTCCGCCATTACTCGCGGCAGACAGAGCTTGGCTATGTAGGATGGTACAAACGGTATGTACTTTTT
>Ga0209702_10002837_pt1 | contig 28934 bp, 34 predicted proteins | sample FRY01_FD_187210 | JGI IMG/M metagenome (GOLD analysis project Ga0209702, IMG submission 187210) | Freshwater microbial communities from Lake Fryxell liftoff mats and glacier meltwater in Antarctica - FRY-01 (SPAdes) (version 2) | ecosystem: Environmental > Aquatic > Freshwater > Ice > Glacier... | reverse complement strand
CCATCTTTCGATTTACATGCTGCCAACCGCAACTGCGACGCGTCAAAATCCATCCGAATGGGAATAGCCATGGCAAACTCCTGTCGTTTGCCACCTTGAATCAGCATCAGTCAGTCTTGGCAACCCTACACGAGTCAGTATCTCCAACTTCTGGTATTAGACCTGTCGATAGTATTTTCCGTTATGACCATGTCTGGTTTCGCGCTGGCTACATCTGCGGTTGATCCCGCCAATACCAGCGACAGCAAGCACACAAATGGCGCAGTAGCCGAAGCCGCCGCGCCATCTGTGATCAGCGAATTCTTGGCTAAGTGATCAGTTGATCACAACCGTTACTGCACGGCGGTTCTGAGCCCACGCTTCTGCGTTTGAGCCCATCGCGGTTGGGCGTTCTTTGCCATAACTGACGGTGGCGATCCGGTTTGATGGGACGCCCAGACCAACCAGATAATTCTTGGCCGAATTGGCCCGGCGTTCACCCAGCGCAATGTTGTAATCACGCGTTCCGCGTTCATCGGTGTGACCTTCGATGGTCACGGTGATGTTGGCATATTGCATCAGATACTGTGCCTGGGTTTGCAGGGCAGCCGCATCGGCGCTGTCGATATTATAACGATCTGTGTCGAAGAATACGACGTTCTGACCATTCACGGCATTCACGAAATGCGATTGCGTACCCACTACCTGGCCTGTGGCAGCCGGTGCAGCAGTCGGCTCGGCCGCCGGAACAACGACCGCTTGTTGCGGCGGCAATTCTTCTGGTGCGGCGGTCTTGCAACCCGCCAGTGCGATTGTCGTGGTCAACAGAGCGGTGAGAAAAATTTGACGCTTCATAGAATATCTCCTTGGAGGAAAAGCCGCGGGCCAAAGCCCAGTATTGTTATAACTAAACGCTATTAGGGCAAAATCGGTCCCCAGGCAGGGTCCGATGCATCGGCTGGGGTGTCCAACCGGCGTTCATTGCGGCCAGTCAGATCGACCTGCCACAAGGATGTCCGGCCCGAATTCCGTTCGGTTCGGAAATATTGAAGGATGCGGCCATTCGGGGCCCAGGTAGGGGCCTCGTCCTGCCAATCATCGGTCAAAAAGCGTAAACCCCCGCCCGTTGGGTTCATCACCGCGACCCGGAAATCTCCGGCAATATGGGTGAAGGCAATTTGGTCGCCGCGCGGGCTCCATTCAGGTGTCGCAGCGCGCCCGCCAAAGAAACTGATCCGCTTCTGATTGGTGCCGTCGGAATCCATCACATAGAGTTGCTGCGAACCGGACCGGTCGCTTTCAAACACGATCTTCTTGCCATCGGGCGAATAAGACCCGCCCACATCGATCCCCGGTGTAGTGGTCAACCGAATGCTCGGCCCGCCTTCTGCCGATACACGGTAAATGTCGGTATTGCCGGCAACCGCCATGGAATACAGTATCCACCGGCCATCAGGTGACCAGCGCGGCGCGAAGGTCGGGTTGGTGCTCTGCGTGACCAACGTCTGCTTGCCCGCGCCAATGTCATAGACGTAAATTCGCGGATTGCCGTCGACATAGCTGAGGTAAACCAGCTGGCGGTAATCGGGCGAATAACGCGGAGTTAGCGCGGTGGCGCGGCCGGTGGTGATGAAGCGGTGGTTGGCCCCGTCGCTGTCCATGATAGCCAGCCGTTTCGTCCGGTTATTCTTGGGGCCGGTTTCGGCAATGTAAGCGATGCGGCTATCGAAGAACGGGCTTTCCCCGGACAGGCGCGAATAGACGAGGTCGGAACATTTATGTGCCGCCCGCCGCCAATCGCGCGCCGGAACAACCCACCCCTGACGGACCAGTTCCGATTTCAGGGCCACGTCATAAAGATAACAGCCGACGGTCAAACGGCCATCGGATCCGGCCTTTACATAGCCATGCACCAGCATCTCAGCGCTGCGATTGGACCAGCTGGCCCATTGCGGCGCAGTTACTTGCTGGAAAGATGGCCGCGGAAGACCGTCCGGGCCGGAGGGCTTGAACAGGCCGTTGTTCTTGAGATTGGCACTGATCACCCGCGCCAATTCCTGTCCCAGCGCGGCAGTGCCGCTGGCATTCGCGCCAGTCGGCTGATCGCGGTCGGTCGCGAAGGCCGCAATTGCGATACCAAGGTCCTGCCAATCGCTGGTGTCGGTGACGGAGCCAGTCAGGCCGCCTTCCTCTTCAAGTATTTCAAGCTGTTCAACCGGCGGCGGCGCGGAGCCGAGGTCTTGCGCAGCCAGAGGCGCGGCAAAAATCAGCGAGAACAGTACGAAGATCTTTTTCATCAATTTAAGTTCCTGTCGAACCGGAAAGAGGAAACGCGTTTCCACGCCTCATAATATTCGGGCGGGAGATCGAATGGCGCGGCCAGTTGCACCGCCCGTATAGCACGTTCAGCGTGCAAATCCTTCTGCGGAGCGTTCGATGCTGTCACACCAGACTGGCTGACTATTCTGGGACGCCCCGCCAGGCTTCCGTCGGGATTCAGATTGAATGCCAAAACCGTAACCAATTGATCCGCGTCGGCACCTTGCGGGGCGCTCCAATGCGGTCGCAACTGCCTTGCGATAGCCTGTGCCAGAGATGCCTTTGCGCTGGCTCCGATCTCGGAGGCAGGCATGCGGGTTTCGGTCGTAGCCGCGCTATCCCCAGCTCCGGGCAGGAAGTCTGTGCCGATCCGGCTACCGCCTGCTGGCTTGAGAGGCGCAGGCTTGGCCGCTGGGCGGTCCGGGCGGCGGCGCGGCGGCTCGGGCTTTGCGGCGGCGCGGCTGGATGTGGCGCGCGGTGGTGGCGTTGTCGCTACCGGTTTTGGCGCGGGAATCCGTTCAGGCTGGACTTGTTCGATCGGCGCAGCCTGCGGTTCGTCCGACAATGTCGGCGCAATTGCGGCCCGGCTTTCCGCCACAGGATCAGGCGCGGTTGAGGACAGGCTGACATCGGTCGCCAAACTCACCGTCATACGCTCGGGCATGGGGGGCACTTCGTCCTTGCCTGGTTGCATCACCAACACGGCAACCAGCGTAAGATGCAGGACCACCGCGACCCCGAAGCCAACACGTTCATCAGTGCGGAGTGCAGCAATCGCCATAATAGGTCCGACTATGGCGCAGAAACTGAACCGTTGGTGACCAACGATATCGCATTGAAGCCTGCCCGGTTCAATTCACCCATCACAGCCATCACCCTGCCGTATTGCAGGCTCTGATCTGCTCGCAGGGTTACTTGCGGCAAACTGCCATCGGCGGCCGGCCTGATATCGGCGAGCCGGTCTGGCAGTTCACCTGCCGCCAGCCGGTCATCGCCCAGATAAATGAAACCATTTCCGTCGATACTGATGGTAACCGGGTCCTGTTCCGGGGCGAGCGCATTGGCGCGGCTTTCCGGAAGATCAATCGGCACACCGGCAGCCAGCAGAGGGGCGGTGACCATGAAAATAATCAACAGCACCAGCATCACATCGACAAACGGCGTGACATTAATCTCCGTCATCGGCGCACGGCGCGAAGCCCGCTTGCTGCCGCGCCTGCTGCCACCTGCCATACTCATCGCCATCAGCCACGCTCCAGTTCACGGCTGAGGCTGGCGTGGAAACGGTCAGCAAAGCGTTGCAGTTTGGACTCCAGCGAGTTCACCCCATGGCTGAACCGGTTATAGGCGATCACTGCGGGGATCGCCGCGAACAGGCCGATTGCGGTCGCAAACAGCGCCTCAGAAATACCGGGAGCGACAACCGCGAGCGAGCTGTTCTGCTGCACGCCGATCTGGAAGAAACTGTTCATGATCCCCCAAACGGTGCCAAACAGGCCCACAAATGGCGCGACCGAACCAACGGTGGCGAGGAAATTCAGTCGGTCTGCCAAATTATCCGCCTCCTGCGCAACCTGACTTTCCATCGCACCCGCCAGGCGTTGGCGCGTGCCGTCGCGGTCCGTCGGTTTAATCCGGGAGGAACTGCGCCATTCGGACATCGCCACGGCCGCAATCCGAGCGGAGGGGATATCGCGCCGACCGCTTTCTTTCATAAAGGCATCGAAATCATCGGCGCGCCAGAATTCTTCCTCAAATTTGGCGCAGCGCCGCCCCACCGTGCCCAGCCGGATGCTGAACGAAACGATGATCGTCCACACCCAGACGCTGGCCAGCAGCAGCCCGGCCATAACCAATTGCACCACGATGTCGGCATCGAGAAACAATTTCAGCGGATCGAGATGAGTGGATGTGCCGCCCAATGCAGGCGCGGCAGCCAATAGTGACAAAATGGTCATGCAGTATCTTCCGGGGAAAGGACTTGGGAAAAGGCGTCTCGCCAACTATGTGGCTGGCGGCAGGGTTTGCCATCGGGGCTGATAAAACCGATCCGCAAATGCGCTTCTGTCAGCAATTCAGTACCGCGAAAGGCGCGTTGGTGCATCCGGACGGACGCCGAGCGCAATTGGGTGCAGCGGGTCTCGATCAAAACATCATCGTCCAGCTTTGCCGGGCGGACATAGCGGATCTGCAAATCGGCGACCGCATAGGCCCCCTGCCCTGCCTCGATCGCGGCGCGTTGATCAATCTTCAGCAGCCGCAAGACGTCGGAGCGGGCGCGTTCAAACCAGTGCAGGTAATTCGCGTGATACACGATGCCGGACAAATCAGTATCTTCGTAGTAAACCCTTACCGCGAAGTGATGGAGCGGCCCGTCAAATCGGCCGTCATGGGGGGAAAGTGTTGCATTCATAAGCGCTCGCCCCATAGCGTAGGGCGGACTCGCTCGGCAACAAAATCATGCATTACGTAACGTAGTTTCGTCAGGCTGCCGCTGGCGCGGGATTAACGCCGCTGTTTTGCCGGGCCAACCTATCGGCGCGCCAGCATCGGCCCCAAGGGCTCGCCCCCGAACAAATGAACATGCAGATGCGGCACTTCCTGACCGCCATGCGCGCCCAGATTGGCTAGCATGCGGTATCCGGGTTCGACCAACCCATGATCACGCGCCACCTGACCCACAGCGCGGACAAAACCGGCGATTTCGTCCGCCGAAGCCTTGGCCGAAAAATCGTCCCAGCTGACATAGCGCCCCTTAGGTATCACCAGAATATGCAATGCCGCCTGCGGATTAATATCGGGAAAGGCATAGGCCCAATCATCTTCGTAAATCTTGGAAGAGGGGATTTCCCCACGTAAGATCTTGGCGAAGATGTTGTTATCATCGTAAGGTAGGGTCGCGTCGATTGGCATGATCAGCTCTCTATTCGCTTCGGCCAGCTTTTTCATCAAGACCAGAGATGCCTTCGCGCCGGTCAAGCTCGGCCATCACATCTGACAGCGGCACGCCTTTTTCCGCCAGCAACACGGTCAGGTGGAACAGCACATCGGCGGCTTCGCCGACTAGTTCTGCCTTGGTGCCGGACAGTGCGGCGATCACGGTTTCCACCGCTTCCTCGCCCAATTTTCGGGCAATTACGGGAAGTCCGCGCGCATGCAATTGCGCGACATAGCTGGTATTGGGGCTGCTGCCGGGATCAGCGGCGAGGCGCTGATTTATGGTAGTTTCGAGACGGGAGAGCGTATCCATTGCGCGTTCATGGATTGCCAGCGCAGCGGGGTCAATCCTTGAGGGTCGTATCGTCCCGCGAACGCTTGTTACGGGCCGCGTGCCGCCCGACGATTAGGCCGACCAGTCCCATTGCCATCAGCGCCATATTGCTCGGCTCCGGGATCTGGATACCATTTCCATCACCCGCCGCAGCAGCAGCCGGGGCAGCGACAAAAATAAGCGCAAAAATCAGGAATTGGAGCGTCATGCCTCCTGTTCGACCTCAAGCGGGAATGCCGCAACTGCGAAGAAGGCGCCGTCCCGCTTCGGGACCGCTCCTTTGCCAAATATTTCTCACCCGCGAGCGGGCAATCCAGCAGCGCGCAAGGCAGTATGCGCCTCGGCGATGGTATAGGTTCCGAAATGGAAGATCGAAGCCGCTAAGACCGCGCTGGCATGGCCTTTGGTCACGCCTTCCACCAGATGATCGAGCGTGCCTACCCCGCCGCTGGCCACGACCGGCACGGATACCGAATCGGCGATGGTCCGCGTCAGTTCGAGATCGTAACCGGCCTTGGTCCCGTCACCGTCCATTGAAGTGACCAGCAATTCGCCCGCGCCCAACCCAGCCAGCTTGACCGCATGTTCAACCGCATCGATCCCGGTTGCTTTCCGGCCCCCATGGGTGAAGATTTCCCAACGCCCCGGTGCTGTCTTTCTGGCATCGATAGAGGCGACGACACATTGGCTGCCAAATCTGTCCGCGATTTCCGCCACCAATTCAGGCCGCGCCACTGCAGCGCTGTTGACCGCGACCTTGTCCGCGCCCGCGAGCAGCAGCGCCCGCGCATCCTCCGCCTTGCGAACACCGCCGCCAACGGTGAACGGCATGAAGCAAACCTCCGCCGTACGCCGGACAATATCGAGCAATGTGCCGCGCCCTTCATGGGTTGCAGAAATGTCGAGAAAACACAGCTCGTCCGCACCCGCCGCATCATAGGCTTGCGCCTGCTCCACCGGATCACCAGCGTCTTTGAGATCGACAAAGTTGACACCCTTGACCACGCGGCCCTCAGCCACGTCGAGACAAGGGATGACGCGAATGCGGACGGTCACGCCCGCGCCGCTATCGCCAGCGCCGCCGCCAGATCCAGCCGCCCGTCATACAGCGCACGCCCGGTAATCACGCCTTCGATTCCTTCGCTCGCGTGCATCGACAGAATGTGGATATCGTCCAGCCCCTTGACCCCGCCGCTGGCGATCACCGGCATGTCGGTCTGCCGAGCGAGTTCCACCGTTGCGTCGATATTGCAGCCTTTCAACATCCCGTCGCGGCCAATGTCGGTGAACAACAGGCTGGCGACGCCCGCATCCTCGAACCTTCGGGCCAAATCCACCATCGGGATATCGGAAACCTCTGCCCAGCCTTCGGTCGCCACCATTCCGTCACGCGCATCGACAGCCACGACAATACCGCCTTCAAATTCAAGCGCCATATCACGCACAAATTGCGGGTCTTTCAGCGCTGCGGTGCCCATAACAATCCGCGCCACGCCGAGGTTAAACCAGCCTTCAACTGACTCACGAGTGCGGATGCCACCGCCCAATTGGACGTGACCGGGAAAGGCCTGGACGATGGCCTCAACCGCCTCACGGTTTTCCGCGCGCCCTGCAAACGAACCGTCCAGGTCGACCACGTGGAGATGCTCTGCGCCCGCTTCGGCGAACAGCAAGGCCTGCGCCGCAGGATCATCCCCATACACCGTGGCGCGGTCCATATCGCCTTCTGCCAGACGAACGACCTGACCCTGTTTCAAGTCGATTGCGGGAAAAACGATCACGGTTTCCACTCCAGAAATCTGCCGAGCAGCGCCAAACCGTACGCCTGACTCTTCTCGGGATGAAATTGCACACCGACGATATTGTCCCGCGCGACCGCCGCCACCAGCCCGCCGCCATGGTCGGTCATCGCGGCAATATCATGGACCTCGTCGCATGCAAAATGATAGGAATGGAGGAAATAGGCCTCTCCTTCCTCCAGCAAGGTTGAATCTCGGTTGTGCAACGACAGTGCAACATCGTTCCAGCCCATATGCGGCACTTTGATTTTGGGGTCGGTCACTTCGATTTTGCGGACTTCACCTGCAATCCATCCGAGCCCTTCAGTCACGCCATGTTCCAGCCCGCGCGTCGCGAGTAATTGCATTCCGACACAAATGCCAAGGAACGGCACTCCTCCGCCGCGCACTCTCTCTTCCAGCGCCTCGACCATGCCCTCAATCGCGCGCAAGCCCTGTGCGCAGGCCCCGAATGATCCGACACCGGGCAATACAATCCGGTCGGCGGCGCGCACGACTGCAGGATCGGCGGTAACCTTCACCCCGGTTGCCCCCGCTGCCTTCAGCGCATTGTGGACAGAATGGAGATTGCCTGCGCCGTAATCGGCCAGCGCAATGACTTCAGCCACCGAGCTGGCCTTTAGTTGACGGCACTGCATCACCCTTGCGCGGGTCAAGTTCGACCGCGCTGCGCATTGCCCGAGCAAAGCCCTTATAAATCGATTCGCAGATATGGTGGTTATTCTGGCCGTAAATCAGTTCGATATGCAGCGTGATCCCGGCCGCCTGCGCCACGGAATGAAACCAGTGCTCGATCAGCTCGGTGTCCCATTCGCCGAGCTTTTCCTGACTGAAACCGGCGCGCCATACCAAGTAAGGACGGCCCGAAATGTCCAGCGCGACCCGCGCCAAAGTCTCGTCCATCGGCGAATATACATTTCCGTATCGGCCGATCCCGGCCTTGTCGCCCATCGCTTCCGACAATGCTTGACCCAGCGCAATCGCGCTGTCTTCGGTAGTGTGGTGCTGATCGATATGCAGATCGCCATCGACCTTCATCACCACGTCGATCAACGAGTGGCGGGAGAACTGCTCTACCATGTGATCGAGAAATCCGATCCCGGTGGAAATGTCATAAGTGCCGGTCCCATCGAGATTGACCTCGATATGGATCTTGGTTTCGGTCGTATTCCGGACGATTTTGGCGGTGCGCATGGCTGCGCGCTATACGCAAGGATGGAGTCGGCGCAACCAAAGATGGGCCTGCCGCCGCCGCTTTCCTCCGAAAACAGCGGATTCCGCCTTGACCAAGGCGCTTCTCAGCGCCACCTAGCAAGCATTATGAGTGATGAAGCGCCAGACAGCCTGATACCCTATGACGAAATCGTGCAGGAGGCCCTGCGCGCTGTTGTCGGCCGGGTGCTGGGCGAAATTCAGCAAAACGGCAGCACGCTGCCGGGCAACCACCATTTCTATATCACGTTTAAGACCACCGCGCCCGGGGTATCAATCCCGAAACATCTGCGGGAACGGTTCCCCGATGAAATGACCATCGTGCTGCAGAACAAATTCTGGGATCTGGGCGTAGACGAGAACGGCTTCACTGTCGGCCTCAGCTTTAACCAGATGCCGTGCAAGCTGGATATTCCCTACGCCGCGATCACCGCATTCGTCGATCCAGCGGTTGATTTCGGGCTGCAGTTCCAAGCCACAGTGGCAGACATGGCGCCCAAAACGCATGAAGATGCAGAAAACGATGCACCGGACCCGGCCGCCGAGGAAGCAGTTGATGATGGCTCCAACGTGGTCACCGTAGATTTTGGCCGCAAGAAGTAAGTGCGCCGCGTTTAGTCCATCGGCCACCTGCGTATGTCGAGCATTCAGGATGCGAACGGGCAGGACATAAATAGGGTACCAAACATCATGGCGAAAAAACTTACCAAGACAAAATCGGGTAAAGCGCCGAGCACTGTATCCCAGCAGCTAGCTAACCAAAACGCCAATCGGGCGGAAGGTTCCGATAGCGACCTGGCAAGGTTTGGCGCGAATCTAGTGGTCAGTGAAATCATCTTGCGCAGTTATGGCCGGTTTACTCGCCATAATTTGGAGCAAGCGGTTGCCCGCCGCCATTTCGACCCGGCAAAGGCGAAAGCGATTGTCGAAAACCGCGGCATTATGCATAAGGTCGCGGCCTATGGAATAACCAAACTCGCCACCCGTTCGGTGCCCGGTGCATTGTTAGTGGGCGGCGGATTACTGGCGAAAGCCCTGTTTGACCGGGGCGCAGCACGGCGCAAATCGCGCAGGGCTGCAAAAAGGCCGGTCATCACGAAATCTGCGGATTGATTGCGGCGGTGACCGACCGCGCGGCATCGCCGGACTTGATTTTCGCTGCCGCCTCGGCCCATGAGCGCGTATGACCGCATCTTCTAATATTTCGCCTTCTGGCACCCCGCCTTCAGACACATTACATCGGCGCGGGCTGATGTTCATCCTGTCCTCCCCCTCCGGCGCGGGCAAGACCACCATTGCCCGGCGAATTTTGGCCGAAGATGGACATATCCGCCTGTCAGTATCCTATACTACCCGGCCAATGCGGCCCGGCGAGGTACATGGCCGCGATTATCTGTTCGTGGACGCAGACGAATTCGCTCGCAAAGTCGACGAAGGCGAGTTCATCGAATGGGCCGAAGTATTTGGCCATTTGTACGGGACGCCCAAGGCCGAGATTAAGGCGGGTCTGAAGGCTGGACACGATTATCTGTTCGACATCGACTGGCAGGGCACCCAGCAATTATACCAACGGATGGAAGTGGACGTGGTCCGCGTATTCCTGCTGCCGCCCAGTATTGGCGAATTGGAACGGCGGTTGGCCTCCCGCGGGACTGACAGCGCAGTGGTCGTCGCAGACCGCATGGCCCGCGCCCGATCAGAAATCAGCCATTGGGACGGCTATGACTATGTGGTGATTAATGACGACATTGATGCCTGCTTCGACAAGGTCACCGGCATTCTGCATTCCGAACGCATGCGCCGCGCGCGGCAGACCGGACTGGTCGATTTCGTGCGCGGGTTGATGGCTTAGCCTACTGGCCCGATGGGTCGACGAAATTACCGGCACCGACATTGGCATTGACCACGCCGCCATCGATAGGAATTGTCGTTCCGACCACATAATCTCCGGCCCGACTGGCGAGATAGATCGCGCCGCCTGCCATATCCATCGTGTCGCCAATGCGCCTCGCAGGAATGCCTTTTTCAACCATGCCTTCGTTGTCGCGTGCAGCTTTGTTCATCTCAGATGCGAAGGCACCCGGTCCGATCCCGCTGACCACGATATTGTCGCGCACCAACCGCGCGGCCAGCCGCTTGGTCAAATGGATGACTGCCGCTTTGGAAGCCTGATAGGAATAGGTTTCCCAAGGGTTTATCTTCATCCCGTCAATCGAGGCGATATTTATGACCTTGGCAGGGCGGCCTTCGGCGGCCGCGGCGACCAGTTGAGGATACAGTTTCTGGGTTAGGAAAAACAGCGACTTGACGTTGAGGTCCATGACTTTGTCCCAGCCAGCCTCGGGGAAATCCTCGAAATCATTGCCCCAAGCCACACCGGCATTGTTGACCAGAATATCGAGCTTGTCCTCATGCTTCGAAAACTCAGCGATGAAGGCATTGATGCCTTCGAGCGAGGACAGGTCACCGGGAATACCAATGACTTTTTCGCCAAGTTCTTCACACGTCGCCTGCACCTGTTCGCGCTTGCGGGCCGTGATGTAGACTTTGGCGCAGCCAGCGGCGAGGAAACCCTCGACGATCATCTTGCCAATCCCGCGGGACCCGCCAGTGACAACCGCAACGCGGCCTTCCAGGCTAAAAAGATCATTGATATTCATCGTGTTGCTCTCCAAATAACCCCCTCCTCTAAAGAAGAGGGGGCGCTATTCACTCAATAACCGCTGATCTGTGCGACCCGTTCTGCGTGGTAATACACATCGCCAAGGAATTCCTGCAGCGCGCGATCGCGCTTCATATACAGGCCGATATCATATTCGTCGGTCATGCCGATCCCGCCGTGCATCTGTACGCCTTCGCGCACTGCAAGTCCCGCCGCCTGGCCGACTTTGGCCTTAGCAACCGAAACCATCAGCTCCGCGCTCGGTGCGTCAGCATCAAGCAATTGCTGCGCCTTGATTACAACGGCGCGAGCTATCTCGACTTCGGAATAGAGATGAGCGGCGCGGTGTTGGAGCGCCTGAAACTCGCCGATCAATTTGCCGAACTGCTTGCGCTGCTTCAGATAGTCGATGGTCATGTCCATCGCGCCGCGCGCCACGCCGGCTCCCTCGGCAGCGGCGCCGATGCGTCCCGCATTAAGCATCCGGTTTAGAATATCGCGCCCGCCATCGACTTCACCGATCACCGCACCGCCGTCAAGCTCAACGCCGTCCAGCACCATGTGGGTGGCAACTGAGCTATCGACCAGCCGGACCGCATCCTGACTGAGGCCGGAAGCATCCTTGGGCACCGCAAACAGCGTGATCCCGTCCGCATCGCCTTCTGCGCCGGAGGTCCGCGCCGCGACTACGATCATGTCTGCGCTCGCGCCGTGGATCACGAAGTCCTTCTTGCCGGACAGTTTGAAGCCATTGCCGGATTTCTCGGCCTTGGTCTTGATCCGCTCGGGCCGATGCTTCGCGCCTTCGTCAATCGCGACAGCAAACACGCTGTCGCCTGTCAGCAGACCGGGCAGATAGCGTCCGCGTACTTCGTCGCTGCCATGTCCAAGGGCGGTCGCGGCCAGCACTGAACTGGTCAGGAACGGCGACGGAGTAAGGTTACGGCCGATTTCTTCCATGACGATACCGGCTTCGACATGCCCCATGCCCAGCCCGCCATCTGCTTCGGAAACCATAATGCCGGTGAAACCCATTTCGCCGAACTGCTTCCACAATGCATGGCCGAAACCGTCGGGGCAGTCGCCATCGCGGTAATGGCGCAGCTGTTTCTTGATTGCGCCTTCTTCGGCCATAAACTGGCTGGCACTGTCGGCCAGCATCGTCTGATCATCATCGTAATATAGTGGCATTTTTGCTTTCCTCTCCAGTCGCCCCGCAAAGGCGGGACCCCCGTTTTGGCGGGTGTGACGACCGATCAATCAGTTTTTTTACGCGCCCGGAAGGTCCAGAATGCGCTTGGAGATAACGTTCAGCATCACTTCGCTGGTGCCGCCCTCGATCGAATTAGCCTTGGTCCGCAGCCAGCCGCGCGATGGCTTGCCGCCGCTGGTTTCTTCGCTGTCCCATTCCAGGCTGCGGCTGCCGCCCGCTGACATCATCAGCTCGTGACGGCGCTTGTTCAGCTCCGTGCCGACATATTTCATCATATTGGGCTGCGCCGGATGCGCCTTGCCGACCTTGATCTCGTCGAGGAATTTCTCGCCCATGGCGCCGTAAGCCAGCGCGTCGACATCGAACATCGCCAGTTCCGCCCGCAGCATCGGGTCGAGTTCGCCCGAATGGCGCAACATCGCCGCACCGATCGCGCTTGTGCGGTCACCGCCGCCTGCACCCGAAATCATTTCACGCTCGTGGCCGAGCAGATATTTCGCCACGTCCCAACCGCGATTGAGCTCACCCACAAGTTGATCCTTAGGCACCTTCACATCATCGAAAAAGGTTTCGCAGAACGGGCTGTTGCCGCTGATCAGCAAGATTGGCTTGGTGCTGACACCGGGCGTAGTCATATCGAACAGCATGAAGGTGATACCCTGATACTTGTTCGCTTTATCGGTACGCACCAGGCAGAAAATCCAGTCCGCTTCATCAGCGTACGAAGTCCATACCTTCTGGCCGTTCACGACCCAGTGATCGCCCTTATCTTCGCCAAACGTCTGCATCGAGACCAGATCAGAGCCAGAGCCCGGTTCCGAATAACCCTGGCACCAGCGGATTTCGCCGCGGGCAATCTCGCCCAGATAATGGACCTTCTGTTCTTCTATGCCGAATTTCAGCAATGCGGGGCCGAGCATCCAGATGCCGAAGCTGCTAAGCGGTGGGCGCGCATTGATCCGGGACATTTCCTGGCGCAGGACCTTTGCTGCACCAGCGTCCAGACCGGCGCCGCCATAGGCTTTGGGCCATGCGGGGACGGTGTAGCCCTTGGCCATGCAGGCTTCGAACCAAGATTTCTGTGCGTCGTTTTTGAACTTGGCATTACGGCCGCCCCAATAAACGTCTTCCTCGTCACGCACCGGCTGCCGCATCTCTTCGGGGCAATTTGCCTCCAGCCATTCGCGGGTTTCAGCACGGAAAGTTTCTAACTCAGCCATCGATCAAGGTCCTCTGCAAATATGAATCGGGAGGTGCTTCTTCGCTCCCTCTTAACACAGAAACTAGGGTGATTCGCCCTGTTTACGCAAGCGTAAGCTGAGGATTTTGTACACGGGGCCCCTTGCCGTAGCGTCACAACGCGCGCGTTGACCTGATCGCCGTTGCGTCTTAGCTAGTGAGGTGTCTTGGAGAGGACCAAAACCTATGTTTGCCCGCCCGAAAATCCTGCCGGTCGCCCGCGTTTGACCGCTGCTGCCGTTCCCCAATCTGCTCCGCTACCAATCGGATTGAAGCTGGTGCACGGCTTTGGCGCGATGGCGTTCGGGGTCAAAGATAACGGGTTTTCGGTCTTCCTTCTGCTCTATTACAATCAGGTGCTGGGCATGGATGCCAGCACGGTTAGCCTGGCGCTGTTTCTGGCGCTGCTTGCCGACGCAGTAATTGATCCGATCCTCGGCAATCTGGGTGACCGTACATATACCCGCTGGGGCCGCCGCCTGCCGTGGCTGTATGCTGCCGCCCTGCCATTGGCGGTGATGTGGGTGATCCTGTGGTCCCCGCCAACGCAAACTGCACCGAGCTTTCTTGGGCTGCTGGGCATTGCGATCATGGTCCGGCTGCTGCTGTCAGCTTGTGAGGTTCCATCGACGGCTTTGGTGCCGGAACTGACCAGCGATTATGACGAGCGAACCACGCTGTTCCGGTACCGCTATCTGTTCGGTTGGATTGGCGGACTGGGCATGATGCTGCTGGCCTACACGGTATTCCTGCCAGGTGATGCGATGCTGCAACGCGAAGGCTATTTCGCTTTTGGCTTATGCGGCGCGGTGGTTATTTTCATCTCGGTTGTCGGTTCCGCGCTCGGCCAGCATAAGCGGGTTGCTCACCTTCCTGCGCAGAAACCCCCGCCCTTTTCAGTCGGCGTAGCCTTTGGCGAGATCAAGGAAGCCTTTTCGGAACCTGCTTTCATGATCCTGGCAGCAGGCGCAGTGGGCGCTTACATCAGTCAGGGCATGACATTTTCCATGACCCTGTATCTGTATAATTTCGTCTGGCAGTTTTCCGAAGGGGCCTTCATCGTTTACCCGCTGGTACTGTTCGCCAGCGTGGTGATCGTGTTTCTGATCCTTGGCCCGCTGCACCGGAAACTTGGCAAGCCGCGCACTGCCGTGATGTCGACCTTGCTGGCACTGGTTTTCTGGACGATTCCCTATTTGTTGCGACTGGCCGGGTTTTGGCCAGAAATTGGCGGCACCGGATCGACTGCGTTAGTGTATGTCTTTGTTCTGGTCAGCAATGTCTTCGCGGTGATGGTGATGATTTCGGGATCGTCCATGGTGGCTGAAATCGTCGAGGCATTTCAGGAACGGACCGGACGCCGGGCAGAGGGATCTTTCTATTCCGGTCATTGGTTTATCCAGAAATGCGCTACTGGCATGGGCATATTTCTCGCCGGCGTGATGGTCGATCTTGCGGGTATCCCCAGCAATGCTAAGCCCGGCGAGGTAGCGACCAGTGTGCTCGACAACTTCACTCTGCTATATATTGGCGCTTCTGTAGTGCTAGCGCTGTTTTCAGCCTATTGGTTGGGGAAATTTCCGATCAACCGGGCTGACCACGAAGCACGACTAACAGCCATGGAAGCTGCCGCGGCAAACAAAATGGCCAGTGGCACCCCCAACCCATAAGTTTTACTGATTTTTGCAAAGGACCCCCAAAAATGGATTTCGACCTTACCGACCGGCAAACACATTGGCGCGACCAAGTACGCCATTTCATCGAAACGCATGTCCGCCCGCGCCACGGCGAATATATCCAGCAGAAGGCTGAAGGCGAGCGCTGGAAAGTACTGCCTGTTATCGAAGAGGAAAAAGCCCGCGCCAAGGCGCAGGGTATCTGGAACCTGTTCATGCCGCCGCAGGCTGGCCGTGTTCATGTCGACGATACATTCGACTTCGAAGGCCCCGGCCTGACCAATCTTGAATATGCCCTATGCGCCGAAGAAATGGGCCGGATCGGCTGGGCCAGTGAAGTGTTCAACTGCTCGGCTCCGGACACAGGCAACATGGAAGTGTTCCACCGTTACGGCACGCGCGAGCAGAAGGACCGCTTTCTCGCGCCGCTGATGAACGGTGAAATCCGCAGCGCTTTCCTGATGACTGAACCGCAGGTCGCTTCGTCGGATGCAACCAACATCGAATGTTCGATTGTTCGTGAAGGCGACGAATATGTGATCAATGGCCGCAAATGGTGGTCATCGGGTGCGGGCGATCCGCGCTGCAGCATCTCCATCGTCATGGGCAAGACCGATTTCGAGGCTAAGCGTCATGCGCAGCAATCGATGATCCTGATGGATCTGGCGGCCGAAGGCGTGGTGATCGAACGCCATCTTCCAGTGTTTGGTTATGATGACGCACCGCATGGCCATATGGAAATCGCGCTCAATAATGTTCGCGTTCCGGCAAACAACATGCTGCTGGGCGAAGGGCGCGGGTTCGAGATCGCCCAAGGCCGCCTCGGGCCTGGCCGCATCCATCACTGCATGCGGACCATCGGCGTGGCAGAAGAAGCCATTGCGAAGATGGGTCGCCGCCTGCAGTCACGCGTGGCATTCGGCAAGACGCTGTACGAACATTCGATCTGGGAACAGCGCATTGCGCAGGCCCGCATCGATATCGAAATGACGCGTCTCCTCTGCCTCAAAGCGGCGGACATGATGGACAAGGTCGGCAACAAAGCTGCCGCGCAAGAAATCGCCATGATCAAGGTTCAGGCACCAAATATGGCGCTGCGTATCCTTGATGACGCGATTCAGGCACATGGCGGCGGCGGTGTATCTGATGATTTCGGCCTCGCCGAAGCATGGGCACATCAGCGCACGCTGCGTTTGGCGGATGGCCCCGATGAAGTGCACGCACGGGCCATTGCCCGGATGGAATTTGCCCGTCACGCTCCTGCGCCAACAGCCGATTCTGGCTTCAGCTCAGGTGATGTGGGCGCGACGCGGTAAAGAGGGTTAAAAATGAAGGCTGCAATACTAGAACAAGCGGGCCAGCCGCTGGTCATCAGCGAAGTAGATGTTGCTGATCCCGGCCCGCATGAAGTGTTGATCCGAACGGCCGCTTGCGGGCTGTGCCATTCGGATCTCCATTTCATCGATGGTGCATACCCTCATGCGGTTCCGGCCATTCCGGGGCATGAGGCAGCAGGCGTGGTCACAGCGGTTGGCGCTGAGGTTCGCACGGTTAAGCCAGGGGACCACGTGGTTACTTGCCTCAGCGCGTTCTGCGGGCACTGCGAGTTTTGCGTAACCGGGCGCATGGCGCTGTGCCTTGGCGGGGATACAAGGCGGCAGAAATTCGACGGGTCACGGCTGACCCGCACGAGTGATGGCGAAACCGTCAGCCAGATGCTCAATCTGTCGGCATTTGCGGAAAAGATGCTGGTGCATGAACATGCCTGCGTCGCGATCGACAAAAATATGCCGATGGACCGTGCGGCGCTGCTCGGCTGCGCTGTTACGACTGGTGCGGGCGCGATTTTCAACGCCTGCAAGCTGGTGCCCGGCGAAACGGTCGCCGTGATTGGCTGCGGCGGGGTTGGCCTCGCCGCGATCAATGCAGCGAAAATCGCCGGAGCGGGCAGGGTGATCGCGGTTGATCCACAACCAGAAAAGCGCGAACTGGCCAAGGTATTGGGCGCGACCGATGTGGTCGATGCCATGGCGGAAGATGCCGCAAAGCAGATTATCGCGATGACGGGCGGCGGCGTGCATCATGCAATTGAGGCCGTCGGGCGGCAGGCGTCCGCAGATATGGCGGTCAGTATCTTGCGGCGGGGCGGAACGGCCACGATCCTTGGGATGATGCCGCTGGATTGCAAAGTCGGCCTTGGCGCCATGGACCTGCTGTCGGGCAAGAAATTGCAGGGCGCAATTATGGGCATGAACCATTTCCCGGTCGATCTGCCGCGGCTAGTGGATTTCTATATGCGCGGGCTGCTCGATCTCGATACGCTGATTGCGGAGCGGATCACGCTCGAACAAATCAACGAAGGCTTTGACAAGATGCGGGCAGGCCATTCGGCGCGCTCCGTCATCATCTTCGACACGTAAGGAAACGCGTCACCAATGGATTATGAAAAAGAAATGGTCGGCACGGTTGCCGTACCTGAAAAGGACCAGATCGACGAAGCAAAGCTGACCGGATGGATGGAGGCCAATGTCGAGGGTTTTTCCGGCCCGATGACCATCACCAAGTTCAAGGGCGGGCAATCGAACCCGACCTACCGGATCGACACGCCGGAAAAGAGTTACGTCCTGCGCCGCCAGCCGTTCGGGAAATTGCTGCCGTCTGCCCATGCCGTTGACCGCGAATACCGCGCCATGGCGGCGCTGAACCCGACCGGCTTTCCCGTGCCCAAACCCTATGGCCTGTGCGAAGATCCCGACGTTTTGGGTTCAATGTTTTTCGTGATGAGCATGGCCGATGGGCGGTCGCTATGGGATGGCGCGCTTCCGGGTTGTCAGCCGGACGAACGCCGCGCGATCTATCAGGCGATGATCGACACTATCGCTGATCTGCATTTGCAGAAACCGGATGAAATCGGCCTGGCAGATTACGGCAAACCAACCGATTATTGCGCCCGCCAGATTGCCCGCTGGTCCAAACAGTACAAACTGTCCGAAACGGAAACTATTCCGGAAATGGACCGGCTGATCGAATGGCTGCCGACGACTATTCCGCCGCAGCATGGCAACAGTATTGCCCACGGCGATTACCGGCTCGACAATATGATCTTTCACAAGACCGAGCCGAGGATCATAGCGGTGCTGGATTGGGAATTATCGACGCTGGGCGATCCGATAGCCGATTTTTCCTATCTCATGCTCAACTGGATGTCACCGCCCGATGGCCGCGCCGGGATCGGCGGGTTGGATCATGCCTCACTGGGTATTCCGACCATGGACGAAGCGGTCACGCGTTATGTGGCGCGCACCGGGTTTCCCGTCCCGCCAATGGATTGGTATTTTTCGTTCAATTTGTTCCGGCTTGCAGGGATCATTCAGGGCATCAAGAAACGGGTGATCGACGGTACCGCGTCCAGCGCACACGCCAAGGAAATGTCTGACCGCGTGCTACCGCTGGTCCAGCGAGCTTACGAATATGCCCAGAAAGCCGGCTTGAAATAGCGCGCTAGAAACCCCTGGCCCAAGTGAGTGCAACACCGGCATCATCGGGCGCGGCGGCATAATGGCCGGGGTCTTTGCGGTAGAACACGCTGGCACCTGCCCGCCCGTTCCATAGTTCTCCGCGCCATGCCAGCTCGCCAATCATCTCGGACCCGTCCGGTGACAAAGAGATCCGCCGAATGCTGTAACCGGCGCTCTGTGTCGCATAATCATAGCTAACAGGCAGATCCAGATTTAGCCCGCCGCCCATCACCCGCAGCGGTTGTGATAAGCGCAGCCCAAGTGTGTCGCCGGATTGCAACGCGTTGCGGCGGACTATATCAATCGACCATGCCTGACTAGAAAACGTCGACCCGCTAGCGATAAATCCGCTGGCCCGCGCGCGGGTAAAGCCCTGCCGGAACTCACCGCCCAAACGCCATAGCGGCGCAATATCCACTCCGAAACTGACATCCGCGAATAGTGTATCCGCACCCGATCCCCCGAACGCTTCGTGAAAATATGCACCGAGCACAGTCTTGTTTTCATCCATCCAACTCAGGCCCAAAGATGCCTCGACCGGACCAATTCGTCGGTCAGCGGCGAGGCCGAAGCTCTGGATCGCACGGCGCTCAACCCGCTGCAAATCCACATCGAAAATGCTGGCGTTGCCGGCCAACGAAGCTTGTCCGCTCTCGGCGCTGAAGGTAAATCCCCATGCGCCCATTTGCCTGCGCAGGGCGGCGGAGGCGTCGGTTTTGAGCAGGAACCCAGTATCTCCGCCCGCACCGCTCGCGATCATGAAAGCGGGACGGCTGTGGCCTTGCATTTGCACAACCAGACCGTTCATCCCTTCGGAAAATGCAAAGCCCATTTTTGTATCGGGCGATATTTGCAGCGCCACCCGTGCGGCCAGAACTTGCGCCGCACGGGCATCCTGCGGCGACAAACGCAATTGATGGGTCACCGACCGATCATTGCTGCCGATTGCCGAATTACTGACGGTAAATGCCAGCGACACTCCGCCGCCGCCGCCAGAAATACGGCGGCTGCGTGTATCCACGGCGCCCTGCAACCGAGGGCGGATCGCTGCCCCGCTCAGGCCTCTGCCGATATCATAGCTGTAAGCGCGGCTATATTTGTCGGTGATGATTGCACTTAGCGGGACATTATCCAACGCGCCGCCCATCGGGGTTGATGCCGATCCGGTTGGAGCGCCGATTGCAAGCGTGGTCGTACCGCCTGCCAATGCCGTCGCGCCCTGCGGCGATAGCGCATTGGCGATGTCGAGAATTCCCCTGCCAAAAATTGCATCGATACCGACGTCACCAGCCTCGCGGGCGGTGGTCAGCAGGATTTCAACGATCTGTGCCCCGGTTAGGTTGGGGAATGCCTGCGCCAAAAGTGCCACAGCGCCCGATACTTGCGGTGCAGCAAAACTTGTGCCGGAAAATACCGTGACAAACCGGGTTCCATCGGCATCCGTGGTAATCCGCAGCTCGCCATTTTCATAGACACAGCAAACGCCTTCGCCTCGCGCGGAGAGATAGGAGGCCGCGTCATTGCCGGCGCGGTTACTAAAATCGGAAAATGTGCCGTTCTCGTCAATTGATCCGACGATTATCACATTGTTGCCGCCCGCTGCGAGCAGACCGCGGGCAAAGGGGTCAGGCTGGTTAGGGTCAATCCCTGCGTCGGTGCTGTCACCGTCATTGCCTGCTGCGACCACGATGACCACACCGGCTGCGGCGGCACGGTTGATTGCATTGATCAGCACCGGGCTTGGGCTACCGCCGCCGAGGCTGAGATTGATGACAATAGCGCCCGCTGAAACTGCGGTGTCTACGCCAGTAGCAATATCTCTGTCGAAGAACACGCAGCCGTCCAGCGTTTCTTCGGTTTCGGTCGCGCAGCTACCCGGTTCATCAGCCCGCAGGGCGATAATAGTCGCTTCAAAGGCAATGCCGACTACGCCCAGTCCGTCAAATCCCGCTGCAGCAATCAGGGCGACATTGGTGCCGTGGTCATCCTCGCCATCGGAACCACGAGACCCGGCGACGTCCCTCGAACTGGCGCTGATCCGGCCGGCGAATTCAGGATTGGTGCTGTCGACCCCGGTATCGATAATCGCAATTGAGGCCCCGCTTCCAGTTATCCCGCCATTCCAGGCAGTTACCGCATTGTGAAAACTCGGGCCGTCCGAGCGGCGAACTTCGGCTGTGTTGAAATTGGTTGGGGGCGGGGTTGGCGTGGGTGTCGGAGTCGGTGTCGGTGTCGGTGTCGGAGTTGGGGTGGGCGTTGGGGTGGGCGTTGGCACCGGTCCAGGCGTGCTAGCTACACCGCCGCTGGAACCTCCGCCGCACGCGCTCAGAACCGTCAATGCAGCAACCGCACATCCTATGCGCGCACGCACAGTCAATGATGAATTAGAATTCATGTGCGAACCCTTTAAATCTCGATCAACAAATCTCGATCAGCCTTGCCAGAGCAAACGTAACCCTGCTCTGAACGCAGCACAATATAAGACCACTTGGTAGCTAATACTTCCTTAAGAGCGTGACCAACATGGCTCACTGACGCTGGCCACCAATTCTTGGCCGCTTGCCCGCGCCCGCCTGCACCGCTAGCAGCCATGTGAACTCAGCAAATCACGATAACAAAGCACAGCGGAAAGCCACCTATGACCCAGAACCTTGAAACAGCCATCGAAGCCGCATGGGAAAATCGCGCCGAGGTAACGCCTGCCAGCAGCGACGTTGCTGAGGTAGTGACTGCCGCGCTCGAATTGCTCGACAGCGGCAATGCGCGCGTGGCGGAGCCTGACGGTTCAGGGGGCTGGAAGGTCAATCAGTGGCTCAAGAAGGCGGTGCTCTTGTCATTCCGGCTGAATGACAATGTGGTGATGGATGGCGGATCGGCCGGCGCGCCAGCGTTTGACAAGGTGCCGAGCAAATTTCACGGCTGGGACGATGCGCGTTTTCGCGAAGCGGGCTTTCGCGTAGTGCCCGGGGCGGTCGCGCGGCGCGGCAGCCATATCGGGCGCGGCGTGGTGCTGATGCCCAGCTTCGTCAATATCGGTGCCTATGTCGGTGATGGGACCATGGTCGACACATGGGCATCAATCGGCAGTTGTGCCCAGATTGGCAAAAACTGCCATATCTCCGCCGGGACGGGAATCGGCGGGGTGCTGGAACCGATGCAAGCCAATCCGACCATCATCGGCGATAATTGCTTTATCGGTGCACGCTCCGAAATCGTCGAAGGGGTGCAGGTTGGCGAAGGATGCGTGGTCGCGATGGGCGTGTTCATCACCCAATCAACCAAGATCATCAACCGGGCGACGGGCGAGATCGTGACCGGCCATATTCCGCCATACAGCGTGGTGGTGCCCGGCGCCCTGCCCGGCAAAGCGCTGCCTGATGGTACTCCTGGTCCGTCACTCGCCTGCGCGGTAATCGTCAAGACGGTGGACGCACAAACGCGGTCCAAGACCGAGATCAACGAGTTGCTGCGCGACTGATCGTTAGACTTGAAGGCGCGGTTTCCAGCGGAACGATGATCGTATATAATCGTAGAGTGGTTTAAGGTAGGCTGATTTTTCGGCCAAGCGAATTTTCAGGAGAAATGTTACTATGCGACGTGATGGCGATGAAGTTCACGTGGAAACAGACGAAGCGCGCGGCGGTGAATCCACCGGCGTAATGCGCTGGGTGCTGGGCGTGAGCCTGTTTCTAGCGATTATTCTCCTATCAGCGATCTGGATCTTCGGTGCATGGACACAGGGCGATCTGGAAAGCGAAACCACCGCCAGCGGCACCGAAGCTGCGATGATGGACGACACGACCGGAACTGACAGCATTGTCGGTATCGACGCGGACGAGATCGACGCTACGGCCGCCGAAGAACTCCCACCCGGCGCGACCGAAAACTGAGCGGCGAAAGGTTCTTGCTGGACTGATAGCTACTCCGGCACGGGCGTTTCAATTGGCGGTTCGCCCGACTGACTGGCAGCAAAAGCCTCTGCCCCGCGCATTACCCGCATCATATTGCCGAAGGATATCTTCTCCAGATCGGCCTGCGAATAACCGCGCCGCGCCAGTTCAGTGAACAGCGCGGGATAGCCGGAGACATCCTCCATCCCCACCGGGCCAGTGGGCATCCCGTCATAATCGCCGCCGATCCCGATATGGTCGATCCCGGCCAGCCTGCGGACATGATCGATATGGTCCGCCATGTCGGAAATCGTCGCCAATGGCAGCGGATTTGCCTCGTCCCAAGTGGCCATGCCGCTGGTTACGGCATCGGGTTGACCCAGCCACAGGGCCTCCAAACGGGCCTTCTCCGCCTGCCGGTTACCAAACCATTGGCGGGCATCTTCACTGAGAAAACCGGGCAGGCCGACGACCATCACGATCCCGCCATTATTGGGCATCCGCCGCAGCACGCCGTCGGGCACATTGCGCGCATGGCCGTTGACCGCACGCGCGCCGGAATGACTGAAGATCACCGGAGCGCGGCCCATATCCAGCGCATCATGCATGGTTTTCTCGCTGACGTGGCTGAGATCGACCAGCATCCCCATGCGGTTCATCTCGCGCACCAGATCCTTGCCGAAATCCGTCAGGCCGCCATGCTTGGGCGCATCGGTGGCGCTGTCTGCCCAAGGCGTATTCTTCGAATGCGTCAGCGTCATATAGCGCGCGCCGATGGCGTACATCTGGCGCAGCACGGCCAGGCTGGACCCGATCGAATGGCCGCCCTCCATCCCGATCAAGGATGCGACCTTGCCCTGCGCCATCGCCGCCTCAACCTCGTCTGCGGTCAGTGCCAGCGCCAGATCATCGGGATAGCGCTGGATCAGCCGGTGAGTCACATCGATCTGTTCGATGGTGGCCTGCACCGCCTCCGGCTCGGTCAATCCGGCAGAGACATAAACTGACCAGAACTGCGCCCCCACCTTGCCCGCGCGCAGCCGCGTCAGGTCGGTATGCATCGTCCGGCCCTCGGAATGTTCCGCGCCTGTATCGGTAGTATCCTCAAAGTCGAAATCACCAATCACATTGCCCCACCGCCCGCGCAATTGGTTCGGCGCATCATTGTGACCATCCCACACCGGCGCCGCTTCCAGTGCGGCGGCAGCAACCTCCTCCGGCGTTTGCGCGGCAGCTGGCATGGCGATGAGGGCGAGTGGTAGCAGGCAGGCGAGATATTTCATGGTGGTGGTTCCCCGGTTCATGCGCCGATGATGCACGATTCTGGTGAAGGTGGGAATGGGTAGGTGTTGATTTTGAGCCCAATTCTCATGCTCTAAGCGGCACAAGAAATAGTGATGACGCCCACCAAGCGATCTAACAACCACATGCGCGTCTTGTCGCTTCAAAGTCATACTTCCGCAACTGGGTCGTAAGCTGCTACGCACACAATGCACAAAAGGAATTCTATCATGATGCAGGCAAAGTGGAACGGTAAGGTCATCGCGCAATCGGGCGATACGGTAGTGGTCGAGGGAAATCATTATTTCCCCAAGGCATCGGTTGAGCAGGATGTGCTGCAAGATAGCGCGACAACGTCCATCTGCGGATGGAAGGGGACGGCACATTATTACTCGCTGGATGTGGACGGCGCGTCCAATGCCGATGCAGCGTTTTACTATCCTGAGCCGAAGGATGCTGCCGCTGAAATCAAGGATCATGTGGCTTTCTGGAAAGGCATCGAGGTTTCCCAAGCGTGATCCGCACCGGTGCAATCTTGCTACTGGCGGCCTTCTATGGCTTCGCAGGCTATGCCCATATCGCCAATCCCGCGCCGTTCCTGACAATTATGCCCGCTGCGGTGCCGTGGCCGGAAGCAGTCGTTTTATGGACCGGAATTGCCGAACTGCTTGGCGCAGCGGGCCTGATGCAGCCGTGGTCGAAACCTTTACGCCGCGCAGCGGGGATCGGTCTGGCTCTCTACGCGTTGTGCGTCTGGCCAGCTAACATCAATCATTTCGTGATGGATATAGCGCGGGATGATGGCGGAGCAGGTCTCGCCTATCATATTCCCAGAATGATCGCGCAGCCGCTGATCATCTGGCTATCCCTATGGGCGAGCGGAGCGACCACTTGGCCATTCCGCCCGCGCAAGGTGTAAGGCGCAGCGTTTAAGCTGCGCCTAGAAAATCAATCACCAAATCAAGTCAGGTGCTTGGAAACAGCAGCCGTCATCTTGAACATGGAAATTTGATCGTTGCCAATGACCGGAGCAAGCTTGGCATCAGGATTGATCTGGCGCTTGTCCTTGCTGTCCTGCAGATTCTGAGCCTTGATATAGACCCAAATCTTGGAGGTAACCTCTGCACGGGTCATTGGACCCTTGCCGATTACGTTCTCAAGTGCAGGTGAAAGTGTTACAGGTTTCTGTAGTGCATTGTTCTTACCAGCCATCTTAAATTCCTTTCATGTTGGCGTATTCAATCCAATATCCGGCGATATTAACGGTGCCGGATTTCAGACATCCTCCTCGTCCCACGCTTCATCTTCGTCTTCATGCCGGGCGTAGGTCCCGGTAAGCACGGCAGCGCCGATGACATGGCCACGCATGGCCGCCACCAGATCTTGTCGCCCGGCACCTGGCATCAGGGTCAACGGGAGATCAAGCGCAAAAATCTGAAATACATAACCATGCGCCGCATCATCCGCTTTCGGATCGGGCAGCAGCCATTCTGAATTCTTGAGCGCGTTCTTACCAACACGCGGCGGCACTTCGCCTTCGAGCAATTTACCCTTTTGCAGAGCCAGGCCCCAAACCAGCCAATGACAGGTGGGTGCGTCGCTGGGATCTTTGGCAGAATCGGCATCTTCCACGATGATTACCAATTCCTGCGTACCGGGCGGCGGTGCGTTCCATTCCAGCGGCGGGGCAACGGCATCTTCTTCCTGCGCAGTAAAGCAGGGGTCCATTTCCCCGCCATCTGCAAACGCTGGGCTGGACAGGGAGAAGCCGGACCGGCCAAATTCGCGCTCGCCAACCAGGTCTGCCACCGTCAGCTTAGCATGCCCTGGGCGGGCGTCTTTAAGCGCAGTTACAAGCCAGGCTGGTACGGACTGAGGCATTGAACTTTTTCTCCTATTCGCCCTATCTCTAGGCCGATTGACGGCGAGCCGCGAGGGTTAGAGGCGGAAAAATCACGGTTTTCCACTAGGTCGAGGCGAAAATAAGCTGAATTTCGGCATCTTTCCAACCGTAAACCGGAAAAACGCATATTTCGGCTTGCCCGCGACTCATTGAATGGGCACCATCGCGACACTGAATTTTGCCGTTAATCATCGGTGTCGTTGCAAATTTTCCGGAGCAAGATGCTATGCGTATTGGACGCACTTCATTCACCATCGGCCTGGCCGCGGCACTCAGCGCATGCGGGGGCGGAGGAACTTCCAGCACAGGCGGCGGGACCGGCGTGACCCCCACGCCCACACCGACCACCTCGGCCTGTGCGCTTGCTACGCGCAAGCAATTTGCTTTCGATGTGCTCAATGAATGGTATCTGTTCCCCGCAGAACTCGACAAGACCGTGAATGCTGCCAGTTTCTCCGATGTACAAAGCTATATCGACGCGCTGGTCGGGCCGCTGGGCGCCAAATTAAAAGACCGTGGCTTCACCTACATTACTTCGATTGCGGAGGAGAATGCCTTCTTCAATTCTGGGTCCAGCGCCGGTTTTGGTATCCGCCTGGGGTATGACACTTCGGCCAATCGGGTTTTCGTGATCGAGGCGTTTGAAACAGGCCCGGCCTTCCCACTCGGCTTTGATCGCGGCGTTGAACTGCTGTCTGTCGGAACCAGCGCATCCACCTTGCAATCCATATCGTCGCTGATGGCATCAGGCGGACCGCAAGCGGTGATCAATGCGCTGGGGGCATCGACCAGCGGATTGACCCGAGTGTTCAGCATTCGAACTCTTACAGGAACAACTCAGGAAGTTACCGTTACCAAGGCGGACTTCTCGATCGATCCAGTGTCCGACCGGTACGGCGCCAAGATTATCAATGATGGCGGCAAACAGGTCGGCTACGTCAACTTGCGCACCTTTATTAATACGGCCGATCCAGATTTGCGCGCTGCCTTCGCCAATTTCCGGGCGCAGGGCGTGACCGAAGTGATCGTGGATTTCCGCTACAATGGTGGCGGGCTAGTCAGTATTGCGGAATTGATGGGCGACCTGATGGGCCGGGATAAGGTCGGCCAAGTCTTCAGCTATACCACCTTGCGTGCGTCCAAATCGGCTGAAAACAGCACTGACCTGTTTGGTTCGCAGCCGCAATCGATCGCCGCAACCAAGATCGCGTTTATCGGGCGCGCAGGAACTGCATCTGCCAGTGAATTGGTTGCCAATGCCTTCATTCCTTATCTCAACAACAATATGGCGCTGGTTGGCAGCAATACATTTGGCAAACCCGTTGGCCAATTCGCATTTGATCTGGCTGCTTGCGATGACCGGATACGCGCAGTGACCTTCAGGACGGAAAACGCCAACCGGCAGGGCGACTATTATACCGGCCTCGCCTCGGTCGTGCCCAATACCTGCCGCGCAAATGACGACATTTCCGCGCAATTGGGGGATCCGGCGGAAGCATCCGTTGCCGCTGCGCTTGATTTCCTTGCCGGACGGGTCTGCACTCCGATCGCGGGGACGCCGGGCGTGCAGGGAACTCAAAGTGTGGCGCCAGCGCGGGTATTACTTCAGCCGGACGCTCCCTCCGCTGCGCAACGCGAGGTGCCCGGATTGTTTTAAGGCCTTATTCCAATGGCACGAATTAGGGTGAGAGGCTTATGACGAGAAAGTATTCCAGCTTCGCTGAATTCTGGCCGTTCTATTTGCAGGAACACAGCAAGGTCCGTACCCGTGTGCTGCACTATGTTGGCAGTACATTGGTGGTAGCCATCGCAGCCTATGCGTTGGTCAGCGGGCATTACTTGTGGCTTGCGGCCATGCCATTGGCGGGATACTTCTTCGCCTGGCTCGCGCATTTCACGGTCGAGAAGAACCGTCCGGCCACCTTTACCTATCCGCTATGGTCGCTGGCGGCAGATTTTCGGATGTGGTGGCTGTGGCTCACCGGCCGACTGAGCAAAGAATTGCACGCGGCGGGCGTTACCAAAGACAAATAGATATCGGAAGCGCAGCAGCAGCTTCGCAAGCCGGAATTATTCTGCGGGTTCGGTTGCTTCGACAGCAGCAGCTGCAGCAGCGCGCTGTTCAGCGGCCAACGCTTCGGCCTCGCGCCGTTCGGCACGTGCCTTGTCAGCGATCTTGCGTTCGCGGTCAGTTTCGCGGGCACGATCAGCCATCTCGCGCCAAGCAGATTCGGAACGAAGCGCGCGTTCGCGCACATTTTCGAGCGTTGCGGCCTTGGCTTCCTTGGCGGCAGCTTCAGCGCGTTCCTGGTAGAATTCGAAGGACTGGCTCATTCGGTACTTTCCGGGAAGTTAGTGTTTAGGGTAAGTCGGCATGAAACCGGGGGCAGCGGCATTATGCCACCGCCCCCGGCCTCATCTAAATCCGATTAGGCGTTGGTCAGATTAACCGCGGAGGTCTTTCCGTTACGGCCGGTTTCCAGCTCGTAATTAACGCGTTGTTCTTTATCGAGCGTCTGCATTCCTGCAGCGTGCACAGCAGTGATATGGACGAAGGCGTCGTCGCCGCCGTCTTCAGGCTGGATAAAGCCGAAGCCCTTGTCGGTATTGAAGAACTTGACTGTTCCGGTAGGCATATTTGTTTCCCTTCGAGAAACGGAGTGTACCCGCGCGCAGAAGTGCAACGCAGAAGTGCTTTAGGTCGTTTCGAAAAAGGAAGTCGTCGCTGTTGATCAGATGTTTCCACATGACCGGTATCGTCGAAGTCCGTCGTGTTTTCGACGTCAGCGCATATGCACTAGCACATAATTACCCAAAAACATAATTTAAAAAGCAAAGCCCTTAACACCCGTCATATTTTCTTGACCTATAAGAATCATGTATGATTCAGAGGCTCTCCATAAATTTTGGGGGTTCAGATGTTCAAGGCGAGCGTGGTCAGCACGGCGATAGAGAAAGATTTTGAGGCGCGT
>Ga0209702_10002836_pt1 | contig 28935 bp, 29 predicted proteins | sample FRY01_FD_187210 | JGI IMG/M metagenome (GOLD analysis project Ga0209702, IMG submission 187210) | Freshwater microbial communities from Lake Fryxell liftoff mats and glacier meltwater in Antarctica - FRY-01 (SPAdes) (version 2) | ecosystem: Environmental > Aquatic > Freshwater > Ice > Glacier... | reverse complement strand
GATTGGATCGAAAAGTTTTGTCGACGGGGTCTTTTTGGCGAGCCGGGAACGATTTGGTCCGAAGCGGAAAGATGGAGCGAGGAAACCGCGAGGCGCGTTGGGTGAGCTGGCAGGCGAGATTTGGTCGCTGCGGGATCTGAAGGAAAAAGGAGTGCCGGAGTTGAGAGTCACTTAGTCTTTAGGGGCTAGCTTCTCCTGCCCTGCCAAGCCAAGGATGAATTTGCTACCCTTTTCCTTTGCTAGCCATCCTTGTTCCCTCCCTAAGCTTTTGCATTTCCCGCTAAGACAGTCGCGTCGCTGGCTCGCCGACCAGCATCCACATTTCGAGGGGCTGCTCTTGTTGCTCGCGCAATGATCGCTTGCCGCCGGAGCCATCGATCTGATCGAAGACTAAGAAGAGAGTCCGGCTGATTGGATGCGGTGGCAATGGCATTCTGCACGGCCAGAAACCACTCGGCCCGCTCTTCGCTACTTTGCGAGCGAGAGGCAGATGATTTCGGTGTCGTTGCGAATGAAGGCGCACTTTCTGGCGTAAGCAGGGTGTGACCAAACGATGTCGCGTTGTCGGAGGTCGAGGCCATTGGGTTCGATGACGTGAGCGCGATCAATTTCCTCATAGCCTTTCACCGAAAGCTTCGCGATCACGAGATCGCCCTTCTCCGTGAAGAGAAAGAAGCGGTCTTCATGAGGGGTGACAAAGACGGTGCCCCAGCGCACGGGTTCCTCAAGGGCGATGGGCTTGAGGGATTCCCATACCCGCTTCCCGGTGAGAGCTTCCATGCAGCGGAACTGTCCGTAACTGCAGGCGGCAAAGAGATGCCCGTCACGCAACACGGGGGTGTTCATAATGCCGTGAAGGTGGGTCGTCTTCATTTCGCTGGCGCGCTCCGTGCGGTAGACGATCTGTGGGGTGGATTCATCCTTCTTGAGCTTGAGGAGCATGGATCCGTCGTAGAAGCCGGTGAGAAAGAGATGCTCTTCGTCAATCATCTGCGGAGTTGCAATGGTGAGGCCGGCGCGAATTTTCCAGGGAATACTCCAGTAGACTTTGCCCGTCAGTGGATCGAGCGCATTGGCGGCTTCGGGATGCCAGATGATGAGGAGATCGCGGCCGGCATGCTGGACGATGCGCGGCGGGCAATAGCCGGGATGTTTGGCCGAAAGGGATCGCCAAACTTCCTTGCCGGTCATCTTGTGGAAAGCGACGGCGGTGGTGCCATCGCCGCTTCCGAGACAGATCAAGAGATCGCCATGCAAGAGAGGTGCTGCCGCGAATCCCCAGGTCTGGGTTGTTACGGCGAAGAGGTTCTTGAAGTCGTGAGACCACTTCTCGGCCCCATCCTCGGTCGAGCGACAAATGAGATTTCCTTCTCCGCCAAAGGTGTAGACGCGATCTCCATCAACAATCGGAGTGACCCGCGGGCCAGCCGAATAGTCCATGGTGTAGGGGCTGTCGTAGGCTTTTTCCCAGATCACATTCCCGGTGCTTGCATCGAGACAAAGAAGGCGTTCGTTCCCCTGTTTGTTTCCGGTGCGCGCCCCTTCGGCTTGCGCTTCGGGAGTGTCGAGCGCCTGGCGATCCATGACGAAGACACGATCACCGGCGACCGATGGTCCCGCATATCCACGGTTGACGGGGGTGCGCCAGAGAACCTTGGGTCCGCCACTGGGAAACTTGTCGATAATCCCGGTCTCTCGCCAAACCCCGTCGCGTTGCGGGCCGAACCATTGCGGCCAGTCGTCTGCAGTGGCAGAGGACGAGAGAGCAACGAAGAGAAGTGAGGCTGATAGTAGAAATTTCATGATACAGGAGAAACGACGAGTCTCCTTCGCATGTCGGAGCCCCTTCTGCGAATCTAAAACGGCGATTGCCACGATTTGCTTTTTGCGGGTGGCTTCTGCGATGCTCTCCAAGGCCACCAGCGTTTATCTCCGGATCCCGTTCGACATTGCTGACCCCGCCGAGGTGGTCAGCATGATCCTTGACCTATTCTACGAGGATGGCTTCGCAGCATACTTGAACGGCAATCTCGTCGCCTCGTCGAACCTGCCTGACACCCTGGCCTACGACTCCATCTCCACCGCCCGCCGCGAGATCCGTGAAGGCGACCCGATGGTGAGTTTTGCGATCGATTTCTCGGGAAAGCTGCGACGAGGCGAGAACCTGTTGCTCATCGCCGCCGACGAGGCACAGATCTCGATCGAGTTTTCTCCCGATCTGGAGAATTGGCAAAACGGTAGTGCGGTGTATTTGGGCTCCAACGAAGGTGCTGATGGAGTCACGTTGCGTCACTGGCGAGCCCCGATGCCCGTCACCTCAGGCACACCGGTGCGCTACGCCCGGCTAGTGCTGACCGCCAAGGCCGTAGTGGATTGATTGCCATTCTACTTGGCGCAATTGCCCTGGATTCATCAATACCCACCTATCCTTGATTCTTGTCCCTTGTAGCGCACTATTACTTGAACGAAGGATGTGTTCTCATGAATTCTTATTTTGAAAAGCTTGGTCGCACCGTCCTAGAACGGTGGCGGCAACAGAATTTCTCGCTCGAAGCGTTTCCGGAGCTTGCCCGGATCGCCATCGATGAAGCACCACCGTCTGAGAACGTGGACCTCGAGGAGATGATCCACGAGTTCTTGGCCAACGACGAACAACCTTTTCAGAGTCAATCTGGGTTTGGTCAACCCGAGTTAGTGGCCTTTAATGATCCGCGTTTTTACATTCAAATCCTCTTCTGGATGGAGGGAACCACCGAAATCCATCAACACGAATTCTCCGGCGCGTTCCATGTCATGCAGGGCTCCAGTGTTCATTCCGAATTCGACTTCGTGGGAGCCCGGTCAGTCACGCCACATCTGCGCCTCGGCGACCTCCGCATGAAACACATCGAGCTGCTGGAAACCGGACGCACCGTCCCCATCACCTCCGGCCGTGAATGCATCCACTCCCTTTTCCATCTCGATACGCCCTCCGTCACCGTGGTGGTCCGCACCCATCACGATCCCGGCACCGGACCGCAGTATAATTACCTGCCACCCCACATTGCGATCGACCCGATCCACGCGGATGCTCTGACGATGCGTCGCAAGCAACTCCTCGACGTGCTCGAAACTCTCAACCATCCCAGCTACGTCACCCTCGTGGGGGAAATGGTGGAGAGCCTGGATTTCGAGCGGGGCTTCAGCATACTCAATCACGCCATGGCACGCCTTCAGGATCTCGACGAGTGGGAGCCCGTTCTGGCGATGTTTCAAAAAAGACACGGTGAGCTCGCGAAGGGCGTTCCCGCGACTCTGGCCGAATGTCTTCGTCGGGAGACGATCTCCCAGATGCGTTACCACATCGACAATCCGGACCATCGCTTCTTCCTCGCGCTGCTCATGAACGTTCAGAATCGCAAAGATATCTACGCTCTCATCACCGAGCGCTTTCCAGATCAATCACCGATCGCGACGATCCTTGGCTGGGCGGAAGAATTGATTGAGCCCACTGATTTCGGCATCACCCTTCTCGACGCTGTCTTTCCTGAAACTCTCGGCGTGGCCATCGAGGCGCAGTTCGGTTTACTCATCGACGCGCTGAAACACGCGCTCGCGGAGGACTGGGAAAGCAATACCCTCACAGCAGAACAATCCGAGCTCCATGCCGCCTTGACAGGCTCCTGCCTGAGGCCCCTGTTTTCGTGAAAGCGAGAACCGATTACTTGTCGCCGGACTGCCGCATGGCCCCGGATCCACCGTGGCGTGAGGCACTGGAAACTCCGCTGCCAGAACCGGATCCACCTTGGCGCTTGGAACCTTCTTCGGTAATGCTAACCTCTCCAGCCTCGACCAACTTAAGCACTGCTGGGCTCTCGGCGGCTTTCCGGGTGATCTGTCCAGATTTACCCATTCCTAGGAAGAGTTTCTTTCCGGCTGGAAGAGGAACACTGAGAGGCTTTTTTGTTTTGTTGGTGATTTCCATGATGTCGAAAGGATGGGGATCGTAGCATAGATACAGGCGCTGGAAGCGGTTATTTACGACTGTGATCGAAATTACGCGATCTGCATCGGCGGCCCAACGTGGACTTGGACGCCGAGCAAACCCTTGGCGACCCGCTTTTCCGGGTCCAGATCCTCCACCTCGCTCATGACCACTCTGTGCCGATTGTCTGACAACGGGAATTGCGTTCAGGAGCAGGGAGCCGGAGCCGCAGGCGAAATCGAGAACCTTCTCCAGTCGCGGCTTCTTGCCGGTGGCGGGTTCCTGGCTATCGAGAGTGACGATGGCGGAGAGGATGTCGGAAATCTGCTGTGGGGTGTAGAACTCGCCCGCCTTCTTGCCGGATCCGGCGGCGAATTGGCCGATCAGGTATTCGTAGGCATCACCCAGCGCATCAATGTCGGTGGAGAACTCGGCCAAGCCCTCCGCGAGTTTTTGGATGATGGTGCAGAGCTTGGCGTTACGGTCGGCATAGGTTCTGCCGAGCTTATGCGAGGCCAGAGAGAAAGTGGCGGGAGCATCCTGCTCCCTTCTTTCTCCGACATAGGAGCTGGAACCTCCTGCCACTCTGGATAATCCTTGCCCAATTCACGTTGCGCCGCTGTCTCGTAGTTGTCCGAGAGGTAGCGCAGGAACAAGAACGACAGCATGTAGTCGCGAAAATCGTCCGCGTCCATCGCGCCACGCAATTGGTCGGCGATGGCCCAGAGGGTCTTGCCCAGTTGTTTTTGGTTGGTGTCGATCATGATGTTGCTCAGGGCGCGGTGGAGGCTTTCCGCAGTTCCTGCGCGGAGATGCGGGTCAGTTTGCCGTCCTTTTGAATCACGATCCCGGTGTCGGTCTGGATGGCGATTTTACGGGCGGACTCGGCGGCCCGTTGCAGGGCGGCCATGGAGGTTCGCAGATCCACGTCTTTGGCTTCGCTGATGTCTTTGGTTTTCATTCTTTTTCTCCCCATTCTAAAAGGCTAGGTCTCTCCCCGACGTTATCGTATATGGCCCAAGTATCGACCACCGACTTGTAGGCATGATCGAGGTTGCGCCACCCGGCGGTGAAGCGACGGCGGATCACCGCTTCGGGAATGTCGTGCCCACCCTGCCGCACCCGCTCCGCCACCCGGGCAATCGCCGTCTCGGCATCAGGCAGGCGGAGGAAAAACAGGCTGACATGGTAGTCTTGTGCCCGCCATTGCCTGATCTGGGCCAGATAACCCAGCCCGGACAGGGTGGTCTCAAAGGCAAAACTTTCTCCGCGCCGCACGCATTCAGCGATTTCCTTCAGCATCAAACGCCCCGCTTTGATGGCGGCAGCCTCCGGGGCGAAGGGGGATAGCCCGGCCGCGATCAAGTCCGCATTGATAAAGCGCGGGCATTGCGCCTCCTGCGGCAGGAACGATCGCGCAAAGGTCGTCTTCCCCGCTCCCTTCGGCCCGGCAATGATGATGATTTTCTTTGCGCTCATTATCAGGATTGTTTGCGGCCTTTGATTTTGTTTTCGAGGCCCTTGAGGTCGGCTTCGTCGGCTTGATCCGCTGCAAGGGCTTCCTGCTTCTTGCGACGTTGGTCGTGGTCCGTAATCAGGGCAAAGAGGTCCCGCACTTTCTGGTAAAAGCGCTTCTCCGAGGCGCGGATGTCGCGGATGCGCTCCAGCATCTCGTCGAAGTGGTCCGGGCGGCCGTCGGGGTTTTTGAGCCGCTCATCATCCATGACGAATCCCTTGAGCAGGTATTCCTTCAGCACGGTGGACGCCCAGCGGCGGAACTGCACGCCACGGGCTGAACGCACGCGGTAGCCGACGGCAAGGATGGCATCGAGGTTGTAGAGTGTGAGGGTGCGCTGCACTTCCCGGCTACCCTCGATTTGAACTGTCAAGGATTCCTTGACAGTTGCCGCTGGGTCCAGCTCCTCATCCTCAAACAGGTTCTTCAAATGCAAGGAGATGTTCTGCTTGGTGGCGTCGAACAGGTCCGCCATTTCAAGCTGCGTGAGCCAGACGGTCTGCTCGCCCGCACGCAGCTGGATACGGCTTTTGCCGTCTTCGGTGGTGTAAAGAATGAGGCCGCTCATGGGTGAAAAAATGTGTTAGTCCCAGACATAGCGTTCATCGTAGTCGATGCCGTATTTCTTGAGGAAGGCGCGGTATTCGTCTTGGAAGGTGTGGGTGCGGTGGTGTTCCTCTTGGGTATCGATGTAGTGGAGCAGCGTCTCCTTCTGGCTCATCCCGACCGAGAAGGCCCCATAGCCTTGCTGCCAGTAAAAAGCGGCGAACGTGGGGTCTTCCACTTTCAGCCATTTGCTAGAGGCGGTTTTCACCTCCTTCACAAGGTCCGCGACGGACAAGGTGCGGGAAAGGCGGACGGCCAGATGCACATGATCGGCGCCGCCGCCGACGCGATAGGCCTCGCAATCCAATTGGCGCACCACACCGGCCAGAAACGCATGAGTCTTTTCACGGATGCCAGGTTCCAGCCAGGGATGGCGGTCCTTCGTGCTCCAGATTAGATGGATGAGGATGTTGGAGAGAGATTGCGGCATGGTTGGCTCGTCAACGTGATTCATGCCCCAAAGGGGCGGCGCATACCAGCCCAGGGTGCAACCCTGGGAACGGGAATGGCGAGATGCGTTCTGAAGGAACGCCGCATAGGTTCGGTGCGAGGTGGTGGTGCGACGATATACGGCGTTCCTTCAGAACGCGGGGATCGACGAACCCGAATACCCAGGGCGTTGCCCTGGGCTGGTATGCGGGTGCCCCTTTGGGGCCGGGGATCGACGAACCCGAATACCCAGGGCGTTGCCCTGGGCTGGTATGCGGGTGCCCCTTTGGGGCCGGGGAATGGGCATCCCGCGCTCATGCTTCAACCTCCTCCGGGCATGGGAAAAGCTGCTGCATCAGCCCTTTTTTATGGGTCTTGAGCGCGGCGAGTTTTTGGCTTTGGGCGGTGATTACCTCGTTCAGCGTGGTCAGGCACCCGGCGATTTTTTGTTGTTCGGGTTGGGATGGGAGAGCAAACGAGAATGAGAGGAATGTATCGGCATGGATGCGTCTCGCTTTTCTACTGCCATCCGCAGCTTCGCCCACCCTCTCGTAAAAATCTTTCCGCTTTACGTATTCCAACAGGAACACCGGATTTAACCCGTCAGTGATGTCGAAGCATGGCAGATCAACCGTGGACTCAAAGTTGTCCAAGCTTGCTGGGATGATTCCGAAAGCTTGATTGAGAAAATCAAGCTTGCTGTAAATAAACTGCCCAGTTTTACGCTGGAAATATTGTGTGCTGACGCTAACCTGAACGGCTTCGTTTTTCTCGAAGACCCCGTTTCCCCAGAGTTTAACTGTAATTTTCTTGGCAACATTGCCCTTGCTTCCGCGAAGCCGACTTTCGTTCAGAAAGTCGACGAGTTGCCTCAACTCCCACCCCTCCGCCTCCCGAAACTCCGGAAACCGCAACTTAGGCACCAAAGCCTTCACCTTATTCATCCCCCACCTCTTTCTGTTGCGCCAGCATCTCATGCATTTTGGCGGCGATGAGTTTTTTATCGGGCAGTTGCAATTGGTATTGCGCCACTAGGGCGGGCGAGAGGTTGCGCGAGAGGGCGTATTCCACCACTTCGTCGTCTTTGTCGCGGCACAGCAATACGCCAATGCTGGGGTTCTCGTGCGGTTTTTTTACGTCGCGGTCTAGCGCCTCCAGATAGAAATTGAGCTGGCCCATGTGTTCTGGCTTGAATTGGCCCACTTTCAGCTCAAAGGCCACCAGTGCCGACAGGCCTCGGTGATAAAACAGCAGGTCGATGTAGAAGTCTTGGTTGCCCACTTGCAAGCGGTATTCTTCGCCCACATGCAAAAAGTCTTTGCCCAGCTCCAGCACAAACGTTTTCATGTTTTGAACCAGCGCCTTTTCAGGTCGTTCTCACTGTGCGGCTCGGGCAGGCCCAGGAATTCCAGCACGTAACGGTCTTTGAATACTTCGCCAATGGCGGGCTGCAAAACTCTCAGCGCTGCCGAGAGTTTTGGCTGACTCAGTGAAATCCTCTCAAAACTGGCCGCATCGATCTGACGTTCCAATTCACGGGAGGTGTATTTCTCCTGAAGGCATTGCTCAAGGTAGAAGCGTCTTTCTTCGGGGGATTTGCAACGAGAAAAAATGGTAGTGTTGTGCGTCCAGGGCAATTCTCTACACAGTGTGGAGAGTTTTCATCCCCCTGATAAGTCTCATAAAACTGCTTCATACGCCAAAGGTTTTTATCGCTGAAGCCTTTGATGCTGGGGTCGGTCTGGGCGATGTATCGCTAGTTGGGTCACAACCCCTTTGCCCCAACTTGCCTGTGCGACTTTTTGGCTGATGGTGCAGCCAATTTGCCAATACAGCGCCATCAATGCGGTGTTGGCTTGGACAAAGACTTTTTGCCGCGTTTGCTGAATGTGGCGCAGCACGTCGCCAAAGTCTTGCTGGTGTGCCAGCGGCGCTGAACTTGATTTATTACTCATACGCATTGAGTCCTGAGATGTCACGGCCTTGGGCGCGTTTTTTGAGGAGCGGGACGAGTTCGTCCATGAGGGCGAGTTCCTTTTGGGTGCGGGCTTTCCAGGCTAGGCCGAGCGGGGCCATGAGGTCGCCCAACTGCTCGCCATCGAAAATCATGCGCTGGAGAGTGGGGTGGTTCATTTCAGTAAGCTCCGTCCTTTTTCGGTGAGGCGGTATTTTTGGAGGCGGCTGTTGGGTTTGTTGGGAATGCTTGAGCTGACTAAGCCGAACTCCAGAGAAGGATTCAAATAGTTGACTCGAAAGTTCTTTGAAGATGCGCATCAGCTCTTTATTGCGGGGGATGGAGTAGCCCTCGAAGAATTCGGCCTCGCTCAAACCCTCGGGCAATGGGCCGGCGGAGGTGATCTCGATGCGGTCGGCAAAGAGCTCAAACTTGGGCGGCACTTCGCGGGTGTAGTCGTTGTGGACGATGGCATTGATGACGGCTTCCCGAAGGGCGATGGGGTTCCAGAGTCGCTGTTCTCGGCGGCCTTTGGCGACTTTGATGGAGAGGCCGTTTTCATCGGCCAGGAGATAGGCGGCGTAGTTGAGAGAGCCATCCTCGGTGGTGAGTTCCAGATTGGTGCGGAACTGCTTGTTGAGCGGTTTCCGTTTTTCTTCGTAGTAGATGCGGAGTTGCTCGAAGCTGAGCGTTTGGCGGTGGGATTTGATCTTACCGATGGAGTTCCGGGTGCGGGAGGCGAAGAGTTTTTCGATCATGGCCGCCGGCATAGGCTCAGCGGCGGTGCCGATGCGGATGAAGCAGCCTTTTTCCGTGAGGCCGTATTTCCTTTTGGCATAGGGCTTCTCGCTGCCGCTGGCGACGATGATTTTGATGCAAATGACACCGCCCTGCTCTTCATCGACCACATCGAACAAGCCGTGATACTTGAGGTTCTTGTCCACATAGAGCGTGTTCAGGTATTTGGAATCGAAGCCGGTGAGGAGCATGTCCACCACGATGGTGATGTCGATTTTCTGCGTATGGGGCTGGTCGGAGTTCGGCCACTGCTGATCCTTGATGCGCTTTTGCACATCCTGATAGTAGAGATCGAACTCGCCAACGGTGTGATTGGAGCCGAAGCGCGTGTTGTAGTCGGCGAGGATGGCCTTGAGGGCGGCTTTCTTTTTCTCGGGCTCGACTGCGTTGTCTTCCTTTTCCTGAGGCAGGTCTTCCTGAATCTGCGGCACGTCCTTGTCGCCCTCGGCGGGCGGGGAGAAGACGCAGGCGATATTCAGCGGCTGGAAGTCGGGGTCGGCGGCCTGTTTCTCGGCCTGAAGGGTCTTGAAAAGTGCGTGGTATTCGATCGCCTCCTCTCCCTAGCTTGATCGCCCTGTTCTTCGTTATCGCCCTCGGTCGGGAGGCATGCTATTTCTTCGAAGTTGATGAATCACTTACAACTGCTTTTCCCGACTCTCTTTGTCTTGCTCGTGACATTCGCCGGAGCACCGGCCCGAAGTGAAACGATCCCCTTCCCTCCGTCCAAAGATTTCGCGGTGGAGACTGTCGCGACGGACCTCTCGAACCCCATGGAAATGGCCATCGCCGGGGACCTCGTTTTCATTGCAGAGCTCCACGGCAAGATCAAGGTTGTCGATCTCACGACTGGCATCACCCGCGTTGCCGCCCACCTGGAGGTGGACTACCGAAAGCAAGGTCCAAGATGGAGCTGGGATGTCGAATCCGGTGTCATGGGGATTGCGGTGGATCCCAATTTCGCCACGAATAAGTGGGTCTACCTTTGCTACACGCAGCCGGGCGGTGAGTCCGTAGAGCACGAGCACGTGGTGTCACGGTTTCGTTATGAAAACGGTCTCCTGAACAAGGCGAGCGAGCAGGTCATTCTGAGGATCCCGGCGCTCCGGGATCAGGACCGGATTCATGAAGCGGGTTCCTTAGCTTTTGGTCCCGAGGGGAACCTCTTTATCAGTAGTGGTGATAATCAGGATCACACCCAATACCTGTATTCGGCACGGACCTCGACCAACAGCGCGGTCTTGAACGGAAAGATTTTGCGAGTGCGTCCCGGCGAAAACGGGGGCTACACCATTCCGCCCGGCAATCTCTTTCCTCCTGGGATGCCAAAGACCCGCCCTGAGATCTATGTCATGGGCTGTCGCAATCCGTTTCGGATCGCGATTGATCAACGAACGGGCCATCTCTACTGGGGCGAAAATGGTCCGGCTGATGACTATTGTGGCAACCTGAAGAACGTTGACCAAAATCTCTTGCCGCTGGGTTACGATGAATTCAACCAAGCCCGAAAAGCAGGGTTCTTTGGTTGGCCCTTCTTGATCGGACCCAACGAAAGCTACCCAAGCTACGACTTCGACAAAAAGACGGTCACGGGTTCTTTTGACTCAAAGAAGCCCATCAATGATCTCAAGGAAAATACGGGTGTCAAGGAGTTGTCTCCCTCGCAGGAGCCGATGATTTGGTATAGTCATCCGCCGTCGGAAATTTTCCCGTCCTTGGGTCAAGGGGGGGCCTCGGCCATTGGCGGACCGGTGTATTACCACGACGAAACTCGTCAAGCTGATGCAGGCGGATTGCCGAGGTCATTCGATCATCACTGGTTCATTGCCGATTACGCGCGAGGCTGGGTTAAGGTGGTGGAGTTGGACGAACATGAAAAGATGGTCGCGATCAAACCCTTTCCCACAGACCATCTCTTCCAGACTCCCATCAACTTGAAGTTCAATGGGAACGGACAACTATTTGTCCTGCAGTATGGCACGGGCGGCTGGGACTCTAACAACGGAGGAAGCTTGCTGCGGATCAGCCATCGTATTGATGGGGGATTGCTGGGAAATCAAGTGGTCGCAGTGCGTAGCCTCAGAGGGCTGCCCTCGCAACATCCCGGCACCGCGTTGATGCGACAAAACAACTGTGCGGCCTGCCACCAGTCAGAAGGCACGCTGATTGGACCCTCGTTCCAAAAAATCGTCGAAAGATACGCAGACCTAACGACGCGGGAAGATTATCTGAGGGAGCAGATTCAAAATGGCAGCAAGGGAGTGTGGGGCGAGCTCGCCCAAATGCCGGGCCACCCTTATTTGAAGAAGGACCAGATTGAGGAAATGGTAGACGCCATTTTGGCGCTCAAGCTGGCCAAGCACACGGCCCGCGACCGTCCCGTCGTCCTCGCAACTCCGGCCAGTCCAAAGTATCCTGGGACAGGCTCCGCCGAGCTGGTCGATGGCATCATGGGTGATGAAAGCGATCTTAAAAAGGACTGGCTGGGCTTTGAGGGCGATGATCTCATCGCGACGATCGACCTCGGTGAAACGAGGCCGATTCACGAACTGGGGCTTTCCTCATGTCAAGTGACAGCGGCCGGGATCTTCCTGCCATCGACTGTCGAATTTCTGGTTTCAAGCGATGGCAAGACCTTCAAATCGGTCGCCACTATCAAGCATGAAATTCCGGTCAAAGAGCCCACGGAAAATCTGACCTTATCGACCAAGATTCACCCCATTGAGGCGCGCTACATCCGTGTCCATGCTAAGAGTCTCGGGACCATCCCCGACTGGCACCAAGCCAAGGATCGCAAGGCTTGGCTCTTTGTCGACGAGCTTCTGGTGAACCCCGTGAATTAGGAAAAGCTGTGACCCGGAGAAAGCCGAGCGATCTCAAGGTCCGACCATGCATCGTCGTCTTTTGGACGAGGAGCCCGTCACCTCAGCCATCGCTGGGCCCTACTGGGCCTCGCGGACCCGGTAGTATTTGTGCGGCGTTCCGACCGGGAGGATGTCGCTGAACGATGTCGCCTCGCCCTCGCTGTTGACATTATCCGTGAGCTCTTCCCATGCGCTGAGATCGTCTGAGGCATCGATCGCGTAGGTCCTGTTCGCTCGTGAATTCCACGTGATCATCGTCTTACCAGTTGCCGTGTCGTGATTGATCTCCGTGATGATGAAGGGCACTGGAGGGGAGATTAGATCCGGTGGATTCGCTCCTGTGGCGAGTTCCATGATCTGTTCGGGAGCCAAGGAATTGGCGAAGATTGCGAAATCGTCGATCCGACCGGCAAAGCTGTTGGCTAGGGTTGGCCCCTCTGCTCCGAGGGTGATGATGCCGTCAAACGAATCAAGGGGATCGGCACCACCGGCAGATGCGCTTAGAACCCCGTCAATCCAGATTTGGCGCTCACCGAACTTATCGCGTTGGAAGACGAAGTGTTGCCAAGCATTGATCTCTGCTCCAGTGGTGGTCAAGCGCTCTGGCCCATCACAGCAACCTGATTGGTCGAAGTAAATGGTCCCATTCCCCCAGGGGGTGTGTGCCTGGAATCCGCGCTGGAGCCCGTCCGCATCGGGGGAGTGAATCCAGAAGGCGCTACTATTACCATCTGCTGATCTGAACTGCCAGAAAGTAACAGACATCGCGTTGTTGATAAATGCTTGATCGAGATGGGTGCCAGCGGGTGTTTGTGCGTAGGCTCCGTCGTTGATCGCGCCGAGTTCGAGTGCCTCGTCTCCCGGACTGCCAGTCGATCCCATGCCAGTGGTGGTTAGGACGGCCGATCCACCGAGAACGGCGTCAGGGGTGTTGCCAGCTTGATCGGCCAGTTGGCCGTCAAAATTGAAATACGTGAGCAGCGTGAGTTCGTCCGTGCCCAAGGTGCTCTCAATGTCAGTCGGGTCGCTTCCATTGTTGATTTCGAGAAGGTCGGCGAAGCCGTCGCCGTCGGTATCCTCTTTGGTCGGGTCTGTGCCGGGCTGACTCGCATCGACGAAGGGCTTGGTTGGATCTTCCGCCCCGTCGCTGAGACCGTCGCCATCAGTGTCGGCGTTCTTCGGATCAGTGCCGGTGTCAGTGGCATCGACGTAGGTACCTGTGTTGCTTTCAACGCCATCCAGAAGACTGTCCATGTCGAAGTCGTCGTTGTTTGGCTCAAGGCCAGCTTCGAATTCCTTAAGGTTCGTCAGGCCGTCATTGTCCAAGTCACCGTCTGGGCCGTTGTTCGGATCGACTGAGCCGTTGTCACTTGGGGAAAGGCCAAACGCTACCTCCCAAGAGTCCAGCAGGCCATCATTGTCTGCATCTTGAGGTGCCGTTGCGATATCGCTCGGATTGGCGGTGCCAGTGGCCAGTCGGCCGATCTCCACCTCGGTGAGTGAGCCGGAGTAAATTGCAAATTCATCCACCATTCCGGTGAGATTATTGGTGCCATCACCGTTAGCTCCTATCGTGACGATGCCCGAGAAAGGATCCAGCGGTTCTGCCCCAGGGGCGGTTGCCGCCATCGTTCCATCGACCCAGATCTCCTGATTGCCGAGGCTGTCCCGCTGGACGACCACGTGCTGCCAGACGCCTGCATTGATGATTCCTCCGGAGGTTAGGCGCTGTCCGCCGCCACAGCACCCGGACTGGTCAAAGTAGAAAGTGCCGTCAACCCACGGGGAGTGAACCTGGAAACCGCGACCGTCAGCCGCCGCAGTCGGGGAGTCCACCCAAAATGCCGTTGTCGCGAAGAATCCTCCTGCGCCATCACCCACGTTGAACTGCCAGAAAGACACCGCCATCGAATTTGCTATGACAGCAAGGTCGAAATGCGATCCGGCCGGAACGCGTGCGAAGGCACCACTGCCGGCCGTCACGCCGAGATCGAGCGCGTAGTCGCCTGCGAGCCCGGAACGCCCGCCCATGTCTGCGGTGAATGTGGCAGGTGCCGTGATTGCCGCGCCTGGAGCGATTCCATCGGAGGCAGGTGCGACCGCAGGGTCGGTGTTATCGTCGAAGTCGTAGTAGCCTAGCAGATCCGCGGCCGGACTAGAGTCGGCAGCCAGGGAAATGAGGGCAACAAGGGTTATTGATGATGTTGGGAATTTTTTCACAAGGATTTTAAGGTTCGTTTTACAGTTTTCAGTGGGAAATGACGACGCGTACCATTTCAGTTTAGCTAATTGCTGTCAATCGGTCATTTATGGGATATTGTTTTAGGGTTTCGGGCCTGCCCTGCCCGCCTCCGTCGGCATCCTTAAGAACGACCCCGAAGGCGTGACAGTTCCTCGCGGTGCCCGAGCTCCCCTATTGGGCTACGGGAAATCCCAGGCCAAGGCAGCTCCCTGGGTATCCAATGAGTAACAACTCAAAGCCCTGAAAAGGCGACCCAAGCGATGCCGCAATCCCTTGTGACGAACCTGATCCATCTCGTTTTCTCAACGAAACACCGGAGGGGTCTCTCAGAGAGAGATTTTCGAGCTCTTGCTGGGAGAGGTTGGGGTGTGCCACTGATGATGTCTCAGAGTTGCTCAGCTCGCTCGCTCAATTTCCGTTGCCGAAGCGGAAGCTTCGATGGCAGCGTAAATCAATCCACCGGCAGGGACGTTCGCCAAGCTAAAGACGGCGGCTTCTCCAAGCTCACCCGCTTTCGCACTACGAGCTTCAAGGATAGGGATGATGTGAATATCCCGACATCCGTAAATCGCCCTTTCAAGCCAATCTGGGGTGCGTGCATAGCAACGGTGATTTTCGGAATCAAAGGTGGCTTCCGTATTGAGTTTACTCGGTGACCAACGGTTCCCGTTGATATGAAGCACCTGCGAGAGGTGACTCTTTACCGCTGAGTAGACGAGCAACACCAAGATGCCGAAGCTGACAAGGAGAGGTAATCCCGGGGTGAAGGTCGGGTCGAAGGTTTGGAGAAACTTCCAAACGCCTCCGCTGACTTCGGCAGTGCCTGTTGTTTGTAAGACCACCCAAGTGACGCCTACTGCGATGATTGCGCCGATGAATGCCCCGATCAGTCGGCCGCTGATGTCCTCACCAATTGTGGCGAGGATGATCAGAAGCGAGAGGGCCCAGATCACTCCCATAATCTGCAGTGCCACGGGTGAGTCTATCATGTAAGACAGGCCGACCAAGATGCCGGTGATCGGTAGGATTGGGTAGGTATAGATAATGTCGTCGTAGCCGCAGACCTTACCTTGTCCTGTCGCAACAATCTTCTTCGCTTGCCGACCGGCAAAAAAGCCAGGGAGAAAGAAGACCAGATTGAAGAGTTGGCGAAGATAGAAAATCTTGCCCGAGATTCCGCGAAACGGTGAGTTGTGAGACTCAAGCCTTCTCTCGCGGATACTTCTTACAGGCTTCGGGGTATTTTCGGGGGTGCCGTTTTTTTGGGGCTCTTCTGTTGCTTCGTTTTCTTTCATGGCGATAGAGTTCAGTTTTTCCGGATCCTCCGGACTGGAAAGATTCCTGTTTACTAAGAAGCTTTATCGTCTGGAGAGGCGGCAGAGAAGGAAGATTGTCATAAAAGAAAATCAAAACCCGGGTGCTACTTCTCGTTAAAATAGGCCTGGGAGACTTTTCCATGACAAAGAAATCACGCTAGATCCCGGCCGGCTTCCAGAGTTCCGAGTATTCTCTCTGCCAGAGCTTCCCGGGTGCTTCGGTGCCTTTGATCTGAATGCCTTCCCGGTAGGAGATGTTGCCGAGGTGGCAGAGCATGGTGCTCTTCTGGGCGTCGGCGATTTCGGCGTTGAGGGCTTCGTCCTTGCGGATGGCGTTGACGAAGTTTTGGAAGTGGGGGATGTCGCTGAGGCCGGGGACATTCTCTTCCACGAGCTTGCCGTCGTTGTCGTGGATGCGGTAACCGCCGCCGTCGAATGACATGACGCCGCCATCGCCATAGATGCTCACGAAGGAGTGTTTTTCGTGCTTACGCTGTAGGCAGCTGCTGCCGTGCCAGCTCATCCCGACTTTGCCGAAGTCGTAGGTTGCGTCGGCGGTGTCGGGTGTCTCCTGGTCGTCGTCGAAATGGTAGCGCCCGCCGGTGTAGCTGGTGTGGATGGGGAGATCGACTCCGAGGGCCCAGCGCGCGATGTCGAGGGCGTGCACGCCATTGTTGGCGAGTTCGCCGCCGCCGTAGAGCCAATGCCAATGCCAGTTGTAGTGGATGAGGTTGTCTTTGTAGGGACGCGCCGGGACGGGCCCTTGCCAGAGGTCATAGTCGAGGTGCGCCGGGACGGCGGCCGCTTTGCCCTTTCCGATCGAAGTCCGCTTGTTGTCGTACCAGCAGCGGGCGTAGCGGAGTTCACCGATGGCGCCTGCTTTGAGTTTTTCAATCCCTTCGCGAAAACCGGGGGCACTGCGACGTTGGTTGCCCATCTGCACTTTGCGCCCGGTGTGTTGCGCGGCCGCGACCATGAGTTCAGCTTCGCGCGGGTTGTGGCTGCCCGGTTTTTCGACGTAAACATGTTTACCGGCGTCGCAGGCTAGGATGGTGGCGGGCGCGTGCCAAAAATTGGGCGCGGCAATGGAGAGAATATCGACGTCTTTATCCTCGAGGATGCGGCGGAAGTCGGTGACGGCTTTGGGAGCCTTGCCGTTCTGGAGATCGGCGGCAAATTTGGCCCCGGCGGCAAGACGGTCTTGGTCCACATCGCAGACGTAGGCGATTTCGACACCCTCGAGTTGGGCGAAGTTGCTAAGGTGTGCCTGGCCGCGGCTGAGTCCCATGACGCCGACGCGGAGTTTCTGGCCAGGCTTGGAGTCTGCGCGGGCGCTCCCTACGAGTGAGACGGCAGCGGCAGTGCTGATGAAGTGACGACGGCTTTGCATTTGGCGAGACTAGCAGTCTTCCGAACTTGTTCAATCAGGGAGATTCATTTTCTGATTCAGGGCGATCAAGGGAGAGAATTTCCCTACTTGGTCGGAGGACGACCTTGGCAATTAGCGATTTTCGGTTAGCCAGAAGCGTTCTTGGTTGAGGGGACAGAGACGACGGTGATCGATTTCAAACGAAATAAATGCTATGATCCTAGGCCAAACACCGTAGATTTTAAGTTATGAGCAAGAGCTATAATGTCGGTGTGATCGGATACGGCTGGGCCGCTACGGCCCATATCGACGCCATTAACAAAACCGCCCAGGGTCGGGTTACTGCCGTTTACTCGTCCCGCGCCCTCGATCCCGCCACCCTTGCCGCCGCCCATGGAAGGGAGATCAAGGTCTACCACAAGGTGGAGGACCTCCTCGCCGACGATTCTATTGACGTGGTCGATATCACCTCCTACCCGGCCCAGCACAAGGAGCAAGCCGTCGCCGCCGCGAAGGCTGGCAAGCACGTCATTCTTGAGAAGCCGATCACCCTGAATCTGGCCGACGCGGAGGCGATCAAGGAGGCCTTTGAGGAGCACGGCACGAAGTCCTGCGTCTGCTTCGAGCTGCGTTTTATTTCTCAACTCACCACGATCAAGGCGCTCCTCGACGATGGCATGATTGGCGACATCCACTACGGAGAGGTCGATTACTACCACGGGATCGGTCCCTGGTATGGCCAGTATCGTTGGAACACGACCCGGGAGAACGGGGGCAGCTCGCTGCTCTCGGCCGGTTGTCACGCCCTCGATGCGCTCCTCCTGTGCATGGGGTCGGAGGTGGAGGAGGTCACGGCCTACAACACCCAGTCGAAGAACGCGGTCTTCGCCGAGTATGAATACCCGACCACCACGACCACGCTTCTCAAGTTCAAGAACGGGGCGGTTGGGAAGTGTGCCAGCGTGATCGACTGCCTCCAGCCTTACTACTTCCACACCCACTTGTGTGGCAGCGAGGGGAGCATCCTCGACAACAAGCTCTACTCCTCGAAGCTCCATCTTCGTGACAAGACCTGGACTGAGTTGCCAGTGGCTCTTGCCGACTCGGGGGATGTCGCCGACCATCCTTATCAGGACCAGTTCCAGGCTTTTTTCGATGCCCTCGACCGGGACGAAGCCATGCCACTGACCAGCTACGAGGAGGCCTTTCAAACTTTTAGGGTGCTCTTCGCAGCCGATCAAAGTGCCGCCGAGGGACGCACCATTAAGCTGTAAATTGCGGGAAACGCGGCCTCGTTCAACAGACTTTATTAATCAAGATGCGCACCACTGCCCTCGCCATTTTTGCCCATCCCGACGACATCGAATACTTCGGGGCCGGGACCTTGCTCCTGCTCCGCGAGGCGGGGTTTGAGATCCATTACTTTAACCTCTCCACCGGGAGCTGCGGATCGATCGAGATGGATGCGGAGGAGGCGCGACAAGTCCGCCTGGAGGAGGGGCGGAATGCCGCCGCTCTTCTTGGGGCCACCTTCCATCCGCCGATCTGCGACGATATGGAAATCTTCTACGACCTTGCCACCCTGCGCAAGGTCGCCGGGGTGGTGCGGGAAGTGAAGCCCTCCATTGTCCTCACCCATCCACCGCAGGATTACATGGAGGATCACACCAACACCTGTCGCCTGGCGGTGAGCGCGGCCTTCACCAGCGGCATGCCCAACTTCGTGACCGACCCGCCCTCCCGCGAAACCTACCCCGCGGATGTCTTCGTTTACCACTCCATGCCGCATGGCCTCTGCGATCAACTCCGCGTGCCGGTGACGGCGGGGTCCTTTGTCGACACCACCGCGGTCATTGATCGGCAGCGGGAAGCCCTCGCGGCCCACGCTTCCCAGCAGGACTGGCTTGATCATTCCCAGGGGGCCAATTCCTATCTGCAGGTTCTCGACTCGCTGGCAGCGCGGGTCGGAGCGCTCTCCGGGCGCTTCGCGAAGGCCGAAGGCTGGCGGCGTCATCTCCACCTCGGCTACTCCGCCCACGACGAAGACCCGTTGGCCGAGATTCTCGGCGAGCGCTACTTCATCAATCCGGACTACCCTCCACGCGATCAGCAGGAGAGAGCATAGACTTAGCAGCACGACTCAACTTTACCATTCACGACCACTTCACGATGCGCAAATATTCCAAGATCTCCCCGGACTGGTGGGACTACACCACCCTCGATGACGAGCTGATCCAAGACGCCGCCCGCCTGACCCCGCACGATCTCCAGCAACTCTCCCGCCCAGGATTCGAGGTCGTTTTTCACGACACCCTCGAGGAATTTTACCTGTGTGAAGCGCTCGAATATATCAATGCTTGGAAGCAGGCCACCGCCGACAACCCGGTGGGCATCTGCGGGCCCATCGGGCCGACCGAGCAATTGCCCTTGGTGGCCCGCCTTTGCAACGAACTCGGGCTCGACCTTTCGCATGCCCATTTCTGGGGGATGGACGAATGGATCGGGGACGATGGTCGGGAAGTGTCCCTTGATCACCCGCTCTCCTTCGAGCGCGCCGACCGGGAGATGTGCTTCGATCGCCTTGATAATCCTATTCCCGAGGAGAACCTGCATTTTCCGAAGGCAGACACGAAGGCCTTTATCGCCTCTTGGAATGCCGGAGTTCGTTGTGCGGTGATGCAGGGAGGGCAGGGGGACATCAAGCACTGGGCCTTCAATGATCCGCTCCGTCGCGAGGGTCGGTATGCCGACGCGCCTCCTTCGCCGGAGGAGTATCGCCAGCTCACCACGCGCGTGGTTGAGCTGCATCCGGTGACCCTAGCGCAGAATGCCCGCACCTCGGGCGGGGGAAACATCACGATGGTCCCCAACCGGGCCGTCACCGTCGGCCCGGTCGAGACGTGGCAGGCCGAGAAGGTCTCCATCTGGCAGGCCGGGACCCACGACAATCCGCTCGGCCAGCGCCTCACCGCTCTCATGATCGCGAAAGGCCTCGCTGACTCCGCGGTCCCGATGTCGCTCCTCGCCGATCACCCCAACGTGCGCTTCAATTACTTCCGCGGCGGACTGGGATCCTGTGCGGTGGAGATGCATTAGTGCTCCCAATGCCTTTCTCATTCTTGTGGGAATAAACCCTAGCGATGAGGCTCCCATGGGCGGCTGTCCTTGTTTGGAGTGGCTGGATCTGAAGTGAAGCATCGCCATGGCACCCAAAGAACGACCCTACCAATATTACGATTCCACGACCTCGATTTGTTCCACCTGCCTCCGGCGGGTTGATGCCAAGATCATCTTTCAGGATGGCGGCGTGTGGATGCTGAAACGGTGCCCCCGGCATGGCGCGGAGAACGTCTTGCTGGCCGATGACATCGATTACTATAAACGAAGTCGGGAGGTTTTTTTGAAAATCCCCGAACAGGTCAATCGATATAATACGCCTACGAAATTCGGGTGTCCCTACGACTGCGGCGTGTGTCCGGACCACGAGCAGCACGGCTGTTCGCTTCTCCTGGAGATTACCGATAGCTGCAATCTCAGTTGCCCCACTTGTTTTGCCAATAGCTGTCCCGAGAGATCGAATCATCTCTCGATGGACCAGATTAAGGCCATGCTCGATCTGGCCGTTGCCAATGAAACGGAGCCCGCCGTAGTGCAGATTTCAGGGGGCGAACCCACGATCCATCCGCAGTTTTTCGACATTCTTGCCGAGGCCAAAAGTCGCCCCATTCAACACCTCCTGCTCAACACCAACGGAATCAAGATTGCCACCGAAGACGGGTTCGCGGAAAAGCTTGCCGAGCACACTCCGGGCTTCGAGGTCTATTTGCAGTTCGACTCCCTCCGTGCCGAGCCCTTGAAAATCCTCCGTGGAGCCGACCTGCGGAGCATTCATGAAAAGGCGATTGAGAAACTCAATCGCTTGGAGATCCCGACCACCTTGGTGGCGACGATCCGGAGGGATGTCAACGACGATGAACTAGGTGATCTTATCGAGTATGCCCTGGCCCAACCTTGTGTGCGGGGAGTGACCTTCCAGCCTGTCCAAGCCGCCGGCAGATTGGAAAAATATGAGGGCGGTTTTAATAGTCATCGCGACCGCATCACGCTCACCGAGGTGCGCCGCCGCATCCTCCAACAATCGGATCTTTTTGAGCCGGAGGACATCATTCCGGTGCCCTGCAATTCCGAAAGCCTCGCCATGGCCTATGCACTGCGAATAGGAGACCAGACCCTGCCGCTCACCGGTCTGATCGATCCCGATCTTCTGATCAATGGAGGTCGAAACACGATCGCGCACGAAAATGATCCTGCCATTCAGGCTGGAATCAACACCCTCTTCGCGACCAATCATTCCCCCGGAACGGAAGCCCATGCGGTGAACCAACTCCTCGGAGCCGCTTCCGGAAATCCGATTGAGAATCTCAGTTATAAAAATGTCTTTCGGCTTCTCATTGTCGACTTCATGGACGCCTACAATTTCGATTTGCGCACGGTCCGGAAGTCCTGCGTCCACATTCTCCATCCCGACGGAAAACGGGCCATCCCCTTCGAGACCTACAATTTGCTCTACCGCGATGACCTTGAAAAAACGGTGCTCGCTGAGATTCGCAAAGAACGCGAAGCCGAGGTCGTGCGTGGTCCTTTCGCTGTAAAAAATTCCCGCTGACAGAATGAGTCTCTTTAAGAAAATCATGCATACTCTCTTGCTCATCTCCGGAGCTCTGGCCCTTGTGGGGCTCATCGGCTACGGCCTCTTCCGTTGGAACACGGCGGCGGATCTCGTGACCTCGAAGGGTCCGCTTCCGGTCGATTTTCCAAAGGACGGGTTTTCCCACGCCACCTTGGAAGATCTCCTCGTCCGTTATGTCGATGCCGCCGGGCAGGTGGATTACGAGGGGTGGAGCGCAAGCAGCGCGGACCTAGCCCAACTCGATCACTACGTCGCGGCGGTCGCTGCCTACAGTCCGGAAAACGCGCCGGAAAGATTCCCCGGCGCGACCGATGGCCTCCTCTACTGGGTCACCGCTTACAATGCTCTCGTGATTAAAAGCGTCCTCGATCACTGGCCTCTGGAATCGGTGCAAGATCTCAAGGCTCCGGTCGAAATCGTGAAAGGATTGGGGTTTTTCTACAAGCAACGCTTTGTCCTCGGAGGCGAACACTACAATCTCTACCAGATCGAGAATTTAAAAATCTTCGGCGGCGAAGTTGATCCCCGCATTCACTTTATCCTCAATTGCGGGAGCGGTGGCTGTCCCATCTTGCGACCTCATTTGCCCGGTGGGGATCAATTGGATCCCTTCTTGGATCAAGCGGCAAGGGACTTCCTCGATCGCCCCGAAAACCTCACCATCGATCATTCTCAAAAGACGATGGTCCTCTCTGAGATTTTCGAAATGTATGAGGAGCATTTCCTCACGGCAGCCCGCGCTCAGACCCAGAATTCCGAGGCTCAGATAGTGGACTACTTGAGCCTCGTAGCCTCACCTGAACAGGTTACCGAACTCAAGCGAGCCCGGGATTATAAGATCAAGTTCGCGGAGTATGATTGGAGCATCAACAAAGCCGAAGGACGCCGATGAAGAAGGTTCCTGACCCCCATCCAACTTCGGACGCTGCAAGCTTGGGCTGTTGCTGTGCCGACATTTATGAACTGCCCATCACGCATTTTCTTCTCGGTGAAAGTTTCCATCCCGGCGGAGTCGAATTGACCCGCTCGCTGGCCGGGAAATGCCTCATCGGGAGAGAAAGTAGAGTTCTTGATCTCGCTTGCGGACGGGGCGCGACCAGTCTTTTTCTAGCCCGTGAGTATGCCTGTCACGTGACAGCGGCCGATCTTGGAGCGCAGAATTTGAGCGCTCTTGAGGAAGCGGCAAAAGAGCAAAATCTCGGGGGCCGCATCGCGACCGTGCGGACCTCGGTCGATTCCCTGCCCTTACCCGAAGACAGCTTCGATGCCGTCATCTGTGAATGTGCCCTCTGCACCTTCGAGCGGCCGGGTCAGGTCTTACAAGAAATCTCCCGGGTTCTGAAACCTCGGGCCCGATTCGCGCTCTCGGATATCTATCTCAACGGGGTTCTCCCGGATCATCTCACCGGTCCGCTCTCCCGCATGATCTGCATTGCGGGTGCCCGGAGAATCGATGAATATGAGAGTTTGTTGGAAGGGAATGGCTTTCAAAAAATCCGGACCACCGTCGTGAATTGGGCCATGACGCAAATGCTCGATGGCATCGAGAAACAACTCACGTTGCTCGAAGGAATCGAGAACGCCAAAGCCCTGTTTTTGGACGACCTTTCCTGGCGCGAAGACGCCCGGGACATTCTTTCCGACATTCGAAAGCTCTGCCATTCAGGAAGCCTGGGATACGTGACGATCACGGCAAGAACTCCGGCTAGGGTGCTGAAATCGAGTTGAGGTTGATTCAGCGCAATTGCTCCCATCATCGTCCCGGTAAGACAATCCGCCTTCTCCAGATCCGTCAGTTCTCGTTTTTCCTGTGTTTTCGTACGCTCCAACCGCGTATGTGGAGGGCATGAAGAACTACCTCGTTGAGCAACTCGATGAAGTCGAGGGCACGGCTTGTCCCTGCGGCACCTCGCGGCGTGCGTTTTGTGTCCCAGAGAATCCTGTCGCGAGCATTCATCTGGTCGATATCTCAGCCGAGGCGCGCACTCACTATCACAAGAAGATGACCGAGATCTACCTGATCTTGGAAGGTTCGGGTCACCTTGAGCTCGATGGCGAGCTGATTCCGGTCAAGCCCATGACGAGCATCCTCATTAAACCGGGTTGTCGTCATCGTGCCGTGGGCGAAATGAAGATTATCAACATCCCCATTCCCACCTTCGATCATGAAGACGAGTGGTTTGATGATTGATCTCTAAGAGTTTTTCAGGGCGGCTTCGGCAGCAAGCGTTCCCGAGGCGAAACATCCCTGCAGCAGGTAACCGCCGGTGGGCGCTTCCCAGTCGATCATTTCGCCCGCGACGAACACTCCGGGGAGTTCTTTGATCATGAGTTGTTCATCGATCGCCGACCAGGTGACACCGCCTGCCGAGGAAATTGCTTCGGCGAGAGGTCGGGCTTGCGTGAGAGGAATGCGGCAGGCTTTCGCGTGCTGGGCGAGTGGTTCGGCGGAGTCGAAGGGTCCGTGGAAGTGCGCCAGGATGGCCCTCATAGGATCGCTCAGCTTCCAGCGCACCTTTGCTTCATCGAGGAAGTTCCGCTTCGCCGACTCCATCTTGGCGATGAGCTTTTCGGCGGTGAAGGTCGGTTTGAGATCGAGCGTGATAGCGGGGGATTCCATGGCCCGGAGAGCTGGTCCCAGTTGGTAAAGCGGACCGCCTTCCATCCCGTAGCGGGTCAACATGATTTCTCCGGGTGCGACTTCGCGATCGACTGACGCCACCACGTTTTTGAGCGGTTGTCCTTCGACTTGAGGGACAAGATCTTCGGGCCAGGCCACTTCCCAGCCGCAGTTGGCCGCGCTGAGGGGGGCCACTTCGATCCCGGCCTTCTGTAAGGTTGAAACCCACGCTCCGTCTGATCCGGTGTTTGGCCACGACCCGCCACCGAGGGCGAGGATGATGGCGTCCGCCTTGATCGTAACCGGTCCCTCGGGCGTTTCAAAATCCGCTGAGCCACGGGCGAGCTGGGTGAGGCGGTGGTTCATCTTGAATTCCACTCCTTGCGCGCGCAGTTTCGCTACCCATCGGCGAAGGAGAGGTGCGGCTTTGAGAGCCTTGGGATAAACGCGCCCTGATTTCTGGATGAAGGTTCCGACTTCTAGGAGCGCGGCCCAGACGCGGATCGCCTTGTTGTCGAATCGCGCGAGGGCTTTCCCCCAAAAGTCTTCCGGTTGCCCGGGCCCGCGATACCGGGTCACGAAGGACTCAAATTCCTCCGAGTGGGTCAAATTCAGTCCACCTTTTCCGGCCACGAGAAACTTGCGGCCGACCGAGCGCTTTTGTTCGCAGAGGGTCACCGAGGCTCCGGCGGCTGAAGCGACTTCCGCAGCGCGCAGTCCGGCCGGACCGCCACCGATGACAAGAATATGGGGCACGGGCGAGTTATCCCAGCGATGGGAGTTTGAAACCAGAACGAAGTCTGCTTAGGGAAGCATGATGAACCGAAACGAGGAGGTTTCAGTTACGGGGTTTCTTCTCCGGCTTGAAAGATCAACTCTTGGGCGGCGGCGTAGTGGGGCGAGTCGGGTTTGATTTTTTTGGCATGAGCGACCGACTTGGAGGAGATGCCTTGTTCGTAGAAGAACTGGGCAAGGTGGATGTTCCGGCGGTCGTCCTCGGCTCGTTTGCCTGGATTGGAGCAAGAGGTGAGGAGGGCGAGCGGGAGAAGGATGAGAAAGCGAATGTCCATGTCCTTCTTTAAGCTGATTTGGATGAGGCTGGGCATTCTTAATTCGCACTCTGCGACGGATTACGAGAAGCCACTTTGCTGGTTGCCTTATTACGTTGATAACTCGAGCGGGAGCCAGTCGTGGGTGCCCGAAGGGAGTTCTTGGGCCAATCACGCCGGCCAGATGCTCCACCTTTCCTATGGCAAGAGTTCGATTTACCGGACCTTGATTGATGAGGTCAATGGCCAGGTGCAGGGCGGCGTTTATCGTTTGCCAATTGAGCTCACGACGGCCTCGATGCGGGGTCGATTCCATCCCCAGTCGGGTCACTACTATGTCATCGGGTTCCGGGGTTGGCAGACGAATGGCGGCACGGGTTTCCAGCGGGTGCGCTTTGTCGGAGATGAGAAGCCGGTGCCGGTGAAGTTGGAGGCTTATGAGAATGGCATCCGGGTTGAGTTTAGTGCGCCGCCATTAGCGTCAATTTAACTCTAAAGAGCTGTTGGATAGGGTGTTAAACATTTAAAAAGTGGTTCTTTAGTTGACAGAGTGAGCACGTCGGCAAGCTCGGTATGTCTAAAACTCTACCCACCGACTGCTCGGAATTATTCTTCACTCGACTCGAGGCCGCAGCAAGAAAAACGAAATTCATTATTCGTAACTCGGTTAAATTTTCTGCTTCGGGTTATCTCTTTGCTCTCATCAATGCCATCCTCACCGGAAGAGCCTCCTTCAATCAACTCGCAATGGGATTGAAGCACAGCGAGCCGCTTTCGCTCACAAAACAAGCCGTTTGGAAACGCACCAACGCCCTTGCCGTCGCCTTCATGCTCGATGCCCTCACCCTTGCTTTGCTCGAAAAATGGCAGGAAGGCGCGTGTAAGATCCCCAAGCTCAAGCGCCATTTCGGTCGGGTTCTTGTGCAGGATTCCTCCCAGCAAAAACTCCCCAAATCCAACCACGAAATCTTCCCCGCCCATGGCAATGGCAAGAGCGAAACGGCGGGAGTAAAAGTCGATCTTGCCATCGATCTCATCAACGGACGGGCCATCTTCAGCCAGCTCTATGGAGCAACCGAGCAGGATCGGCACCTTGGTAAAAACCTTGTTGATCTCGTGAGGAAACGTGACTTGATCCTGCGCGACCGCGGCTACTTTAGCCTTGAAGAATTCGCCCTGATCGAAGCAAAGAAAGCCTTCTGGCTCAGTCGGGTTCCCTCGAACCTCATCATGCGTGACTGCGATGGCGGTAATCTTGATCCCTACCTCCGGGCTTGTGCGGGCGACACCCTCGACCTGGAAATCAAGTTGGGAGAAATCGGACACAAAGCTCGCCTGCTCGCCATTCGAGCGACCAAAGCGGTCGCAGAAAAAGCCCTCCGGGAGGCCGTGGAGCAAGCGCGCAAAAAAGGGAAAACCTTGAGTAAATCCCGTCGCCTCCGCTGTCAGTGGCATCTCGTCGTGACAAACATTCCACGTGAAAAAATGGCAGCCCGAGACGTCAGCGAGCTTTACCGCTGCCGCTGGAATATCGAGATCGTCTTTCGCGCCTGGAAACAGGCCGCGAATCTGGACAAGGCACTAAATCGTACCAGCAATGAAGATCATTTCCAAGTGCTCATGCTCGCATCAATGATCTACCAAGTTCTGAGCTTGAGCGTGGTATCACTCATGCGGAATCTTGCGCCTGGAAAACGGATCAGCCTCGAGAAACTCTTCGATGATTGGAGCTCGATGATCTTAAAATGCCGAAGGATGGAAGAAATATGGAACTATCAACCCGACATCCGACACCTCGAAATGGACGCTCACCGAGACCGCAAACCCCTTGAAGACACTTGGATTACTCTCTTAAGTTGACGCTAATGCACTGCTACGATATTTCCGTGCGCACATTGTCTGACAACGTGAAATGCCAGATATTACTGGAATCAGGAGACTTTAGCACGATTTTCATTGCATGAAATTGTAGGTTCCCAGCCCGCATTGCCAAGATCATTTTTGGCAGCGGTTTTTTAGGCCACCAAGATTCTTGCCGGTCAGCTGTCGTCGAGGACGAGAGTCCGGCCATTGCCGAGTGGGATTTCTTTGGGCTTGGTGGCTCGGGACGGCCGAAAGAGTCTTTAAAAATCAGTGTTAATCAGTGCCCAATCCTCTTAAATCTGCGGTTAATTCCGGGTGCGCAAATTGTCTGACAACATGAAATACGGCTTTAGTCGAAGCACTCGGGCTCTGCGCCGATGGGGTCCCTTTCCTGGTTGTCTCTTGAATTCCCCATGTCTGAACTAAGGGGCATCGGGCTTCAGGTCCCGCAGCGACCAAATTTCTCCAGACAGTTCACCCAAAGCCCCTCGTGGTTTCCTCGCTCCATCTTTCCGCTTCGGACCAAATCGTTCCCGGCTCGCCAAAAACACCCCGTCGACAAAACTCTTCGATCCAATCACGGCGCCATCCGTGAAATAACGGATCCGGCATTGAATGACCTTGGAAATCTTCAAATCCCGCGCCTTCTCCTCCGAGAGGCGCGCCAATTCCCCCTCCGCCGCCTCGCGACTCATCCCCTTACGAACCACCACCCGCTGCTTCGTCTGAACATTCCCGTGTTCTTCCGCCTGCTCCATCCCCGCCGAAATCAAAATCTTGCGGTAATCCTTTCCCACCCCGCCTTGCGACCAACTCCGCGCACTCACCTCCCGGCTCCCAAAGGAATACATCGCCCGCACCAGCCCCTCCTGGGCCTTCTTCGCCCCGCGACCACCACCCACCGCTTCCCCGTAGGAACTCCAACGATAATCCGCTGGATCTTCCACCATCCCCGCCCTTACCGGATTGAGATCAATATAAGCCGCCATTGTCTTGGCTGCTAAACCGCTCTCCACGATCACGCTATGAAAGCGATCTTCCCAGAGCGTCCCGCGCAACCCGTGATTCTTGTTAAACCAACGGGTATAGCGTTGTAAAAGTCCGCGCATGAACTCGCTCAAATCGTGCATCCGCTTTGTGTAGCGGCCAAAAATTGCCGCCAACTGCGCCTGCCCAAATTCGAGTGACTTCTTCTGATCTTCCTTGCTCAGCCGCTTGAAATCCTCGCGTTTCCCCTCCGCAATCAAGCGAGCCTCCCGAATCTCCGCCTGCACCGAGGCCACATAAACTCGCGAATACAAGCCGCCGAGTCGATGAAGCAACTCCTGCTCTGAAATCCCAAACTCCCCATCAGTAGGCGGCGGTGGAACCTCCAAAAGAAGGTGGAAGTGATTCGTCATGACACAGTACGACAACACTCGGCACCCCGTGAAGCGCTCATACATCCGTATCAGGACCCGAAACTGCTCCTTGTCCTCGTCTTGAAAAAGGAACTGGCGATGAACCACCCGCGAAGTGACATGGTAGCAAGCGAGATCAGGCAAAGTGCCATCCGGATCGCGCGGAATAATCAATCGTGGCTTAGGCATGGCAGGACCTTAAGAACCAAAAACACCGATGGCAAGAGGATTCCTGCTATTACTACGGGAAATTTTCTC
>Ga0209702_10002835_pt1 | contig 28966 bp, 28 predicted proteins | sample FRY01_FD_187210 | JGI IMG/M metagenome (GOLD analysis project Ga0209702, IMG submission 187210) | Freshwater microbial communities from Lake Fryxell liftoff mats and glacier meltwater in Antarctica - FRY-01 (SPAdes) (version 2) | ecosystem: Environmental > Aquatic > Freshwater > Ice > Glacier... | reverse complement strand
GCGGTCATCCCGCCAAAATCCAACCGCCGCTTCCCTGCCGAGTTCGATCGCGATACTTACAAGTGGCGGCACCTGATCGAGAACTTCTTCGGAAAGCTCAAGGAATACAGAGGTATCGCCACAAGATGCTGCAAAACCGACACCAGTTTCAGCGCTTTCATCGCCCTCGCATCAACCGTCATCCGGCTCCGGTGAACGTCAACACGCCCTAGGAAGCGCGCGACCGTTATTTCTTTGGCTTGATCTGCGTTACCCGCCGGCGCAGGCATTGATGACACCCCTTCGTGAAGCAATTTGTTCGCCTCAAGTCGCAAAGCGTGCAAATCATCCTCTTTAATGCCGCGCGGAAGATCCACATTTATGGAATCTATCACGTGCTCCAACGTGTCCTTTCGGAACGGTTTGAAATGCTTCTTTAGGACAATCTCCATAGTAGACCGTAGCAGTACGACACTGGCCACCAACGTACCGCTAACGAATGCGTCTTGGGCTTCTTTCAGGTTTCCCAATAGGCCGGTTCGCTCTTTGCTTCCCTGCTGGTTGGCAATTTTTCTTGGCACGAGGACGAAGGGAACAAGGTCGCGACGTCGGAGTATTCCGCGGAAGTCCAACCCGATCCGGGTGGTCAGTTCGTTCCAGCGGCCAATACCGGTTTCAACATCATCCACCCAACCATGATGATCTGCGTCCCAACGGTCATCCTCTCCAATTTGGTTCGCGGCGAAGTCCATTGCAGTTTTCATGTCTTCGATTGCATGAGCGGCCACTGTGTCGCAGTGCGACCACCGTTCCTCTGGTATTTGGCGTTTCGGGCGTTCACCGGCTAGTGCGAGCGGGACGTCTTCTTTTCCGAGGCCAGTAACGCTCCAAAACACGCAGGACGAAATCCATTCGACTGCGTCTTCATAACGCGCTTTATAATCATGCCAAGCCGCAATAAAGGTGGGATCTACCGGAGCGGCAAAAAGTTCTTTCCGACGCGTCGTGGCATACTCAAGGAAGTCCGTTGCCGACGAAAGTTTGTCGCAAAGATCGCGAATACTCTCATCGCGAATAGCATCGCTAACCAAATCAATCGGGTCGTCATCGACCCAATTTTTTAGTTCTGCAAACAGCCTCATAAACTTTATGACCGCTTTCGAGTCGTTGCTTTTTCCAGTCATGCAGTCCAGCCCTTTATTGTAGGTTCTCGCGGGTAACGATCTTTCTCATTTCTGCTCGAAGGATGGCTGACACGCCGTAGCAAGGCAAGCCGTTTACATCCCGCTGGAAAACCGTACTCGTGCGAACGGCGCGCTTCCACGCCATTGTTCGGATTGGCCGCTTAAATTGCATAGGCGCACTTCCAGCCCTTCGGCCTTAACTTCCTCAACCCAATCTCCCACCTTGCCAAGCTTCCCTCCCTGCCCCAAACTTCCCCAAACCCTAACAAATCCTAAAACCCACACCCCTAACCAACTGATATAAAACAACAAAAAAGTTCCCGCGTTGGGACCACCCCCCAACAAACCCCGGAAAGACCCCATGAACGGAGCCGAATCCCTCGTCAAGACTCTCCTCGCCTCGGGAGTCGACACTTGTTTTGCCAACCCCGGCACCTCGGAGATGCACTTCGTGGCCGCCCTCGACGCCCACCCTGAAATGCGCTGCATCCTTTGCCTGTTCGAAGGTGGCGCGTCCGGCGCCGCCGACGGCTATCACCGGATGACGGGCCGGATCGCCGCCACCCTCCTCCACCTCGCCCCCGGCTTCGCCAACGCCGCAGCCAACCTCCACAACGCCCGCAAGGCAGGCAGCGGCGTCCTCAACATCATGGGCGACCACGCCACCTACCACCTGCGCCACGAATCCCCGCTCAAGGGCGACACCGAAGCCACCAGCCGCGCCATCTCGCACTGGACCCGCACCTGCCACGACGCCGCCGAAGTCGCCACAGACGGCGCCGCCGCGATCCAGGCCGCGAGGTCAAGGAACGGCCAGATCGCCACCCTGATCCTGCCCGCCAACACCGCGTGGGAACCGGCCACAGCCGCGCAAACCGCCCCCCCGCCCCCCGCCCTGCGAACCCCCAGCCAAGCCGACATCACCGCCGCCGCCGCCACCCTGCGCCTGCCCGGTGCCGCCCTGCTGGTTGACGGCGCCGCCCTTCACTCCGACCTGTCCCACACCGCCGCCCGGATCGCGACCGCCACCGGCTGCCGCCTGCTCGCGCCTTGCCTCGTCAGCCGTATCACCCGTGGTGCCGGGGCGGTGAAGTTCGAACGCCTCGCTTACGCCGTCGAGGAAAACGTGGCTGTCCTGTCAGGGATCACCCACCTCGTCCTCGTCGGAACCGCACGGCCCGCCAGCTTTTTCGCCTACCCCGGCAAGCCCAGCCTGCCCGAACCACCCGGCTGCGCCGTCCACGACCTGTGCCAGCCCGACATGGACACCGCCGCCACCCTGCACGCTCTCGCCACCGCCCTTGATGCCGCCGAAGCTCTGCCGCCCGAATCCTTCTGGCCGCGCGACCTGCCCGCCCTGCCATCCGGCGCGATGAGCCTGCCCAAAGTCGGTCAGGCGATGGCCGCCCTGCTGCCTGAAGACGCAGTCGTGGTGGACGAGGCGATCACCACCTCGCGGCACCTGACCGCCCCGTCCCAGACGGCGCGGCGGCACGACTGGCTGCACACCACCGGGGGTGCGATCGGCTATGGTTTGCCTGCCGCCGTCGGTGCGGCAATCGCTTGTCCCAAGCGCAAGATCGTGGTTCCCGTTGGGGATGGATCGGCGATGTATACGTTGCAGTCGTTGTGGACGATGGCGCGCGAACGCCTCGACATCTGTGCGGTGGTCTTCTCGAACCGGGGTTACCAGATCCTGCGCGGCGAGCTGGCGAATGTCGGGGTCACGGATGTGGGGCGCAATGCAGTGCGCATGTTCGACGTGGTGGAGCCGACGTTGGACTGGGTCGCACTGGCCAAGGGCCACGGAGTGGACGCGGTGCGCGTTACCGACACCGACCAGTTCGTCGCGGCCTTCGCCGGGGCCATGAACCGCAAGGGACCATTCGTGATCGAAGTGATGTGCGAGGAGTAGGGTGCGTGAAATCACGCACCTTTGGGGTCAGTCCGCCACTTCGAGCGTCACCCAGGTCTCGAAGCATACCCCGCCTGCCAGCGCCATGACCCCGATGGTCGCCCGTCCGCCAAGGCCGATGTCGCGGCCGAACACCTCGATCAGCAGGTCTGACATGCCGGTCGAGACCTTGTTAACCTCTTCGAACTCCGGTGTGCAGACCACGAAGTTCAGGCATCGCACCATCGACGTCACCCGGTTCAAGGACCCGACCGCCTGCCGGATCCCGCCCAGGACGTTCAGCCCGGTTTGGCGCGCCGCTTCGTAACCGTCGGCTGTCGTCAGATCGGCCCCGAGCCTGCCCTTGTGCGAAATCAGGTCGCCAACCATCGCGACGTGGCCCGACAGGAACACGATGTTGCCAGACCGATGGTAAGGCTTCATCGGGCCGTTGGCGGTGCCGTAATAGCCGTCACGGTCGAAATCGGGCAGGGTCAGGCCAAGGGCGGTCACGCGGTCTTCGGGTGTCGTGGAGCAGGGGTTCATGGGCGTCCTTTCAGGAAAGGCCGATGCGGGCAAGGGCCGCGTCAAGAGCGGTGGGATCGGTCAGGGTCAGCCGCACGGGCAGGGTCAGGACCCTGCTGCGCCATTCTTCAGGCAGGCGCGCGGCATCTTTTTCGGTGGTCACCAACTGCGCGCCAAGCCGCCTTGCCTCTGCGTCGAGCCGGTTCAAGATGACGGGAGACAGGGGTTGGTGGTCTGCCAGTCCTTGGCCCCGAACAACGGTGGCCCCCGCGTCGCACAAAGTTTGAAAAAACTTTTCAGGACGACCGATTCCGGCAAAGGCCAGCACGCGGGCGCCGGTCCAGTCCATCCCGGTGGCGAGCGGTTGCAGGTAGCCGGTCAGGTGCGGCACAGAAATTGCTGCGCCCCATGCTGCGCAGAAACTGCTCTGCGCCTGGGGCGATCCGATCGACAGAACAAGCTGCGCGCGCGCCAGACCCACCGATACGGGTTCACGCAACGGGCCGGCTGGCAGACAACGGCCATTGCCGAATCCGGTCGCGGCATCGACGACAGCGATGGATAAATCCTTGATCACACCGGGGTTTTGAAAGCCATCATCCAGAACGACCAAACTGGCACCCAAGTCTTGTGCAGCCTTGACCGCTGCGGCGCGGTCGCGGGCGATCCACGTTGGCGCGAAGGCGGCAAGCAGCAGGGGTTCGTCGCCAACCTGGGCCGCGCTGTGCTGCAGCGGATCGACCTGCAGCGGGCCGGTCCGACTACCGCCGTGGCCGCGGCTGACGATGTGGGGTTTGTGGCCAGATGCAAGCAGTCGCTGCACAAGGGCGATCACCGTGGGCGTCTTGCCGGTTCCACCCGCGTTCAGGTTGCCCACACAGATCACCGGCACCGACGCCCGCCACCCCGGTCGGCGCAGCCGCCGCGCTGTGACTGCGGCATAGAGTCCGCCTAACGGGGCCAGCAGACGGGCAGCCAAGGCGGGGTTTTCGGGGTCGGTGAACCAGAACGCGGGCGGGCGCATCATGGCTCGCCTTCCAGAATGTTGCGGATCAGGGTGACGATCCGCAGGGTCACATCTGCCCCTTCGGACGCCACGTCCCATGCCGCCTGCGCCTGGCGGGCGGCGCGGTCCGGCGACAGCAGATCGCCAAGAGCCTGCACCAGTTCGGCGCCCGACCCCACCTTGCGGGCCGCCCGCGCCGACCCCAGCCGATCAAGGATCGCCCCATGGGGGCCGACGACCGGTCCGTGCAGGATGGCAGAGCCCAGGGCTGCAGGTTCCAGCGGATTGCGGGCGCAGCCGGTCCCCAACAGACTGCCGCCAAGGAAGCTGACTGGGGCAAGCCGATACCAAAGGCCAAATTCTGTCGCATCGTCTGGAAGATAGACTTCGGTTTCGGCGTTCGGGTCATTCCCTGTGCCGCGTCGGACGACTGACCAACCCTCTTGTTTTTCAAGGCTTTCTGCAAGCGCAGCCCCCCGTTCGGGATCCTGCGGCAAAAGAATCAACAGCAGGCGATGCGACAGACGCAACGCCTCGCGGTGGGCGGCGATGACCGTCGCCTCTTCGGCCTCGGGCACGCTGGCCGCCAGCCAGATCGGGCGTGAGGCCAGCGTTTGCGCCAGCGCCGCACGGTCCGATTCGACATACGGCAGAACTGCGCTTTGCTCTTCCATCCGGCCCGCGGGTTCGATCCGGTTTGCCGCGACCCCCGACTTGCGGAACGTGCGGGCGGCCTGATCGTCCAGCACCAGACAGTGCTGCACGCGCGCGAGGCTGGACCGGGTCAGTCCCGGATACCAGCCATTGCGCCCTGCGGGCAAGCGCGGGATGCGGGCGTTGACCATCAGGACGGGCAGCTTGCGTCGGGCCGCCTCGTGCATCAAGGCGGGGCGCAATTCGCCGTCTGAGACGATAATTATCTCGGGTTGCCAATGGGTTAAAAAGGCCTCTACCTGGGTCATGGTATCGGTGGGGGGCGGCACGATGGAAATGCCTGGCGGAGGGTCAGCGACCGCTTCCGACGTGGTCAGCAGGACGGGAAGGCCGTCCTCCTCGACCAGTCGGCGGGCCAAGGCCAGCAATGGCCCCAAAGCACCCGCTTGCGGTACATGGAGCCAGACCAGTCGACCACGCGGGCGCGCAGCCCAGGACGGTGTCGCCAGCACTGAGCGACCTCCGCCCAGAGTATAAAGCGTCAGGCCGAGAGAGTAGCTCATGATATCAAGACTTAAGACCCCATCGCCTCGGTTGCCGAACCTGCCAGTTCGGATTCGCGCAGTCGATGGATGTGGGCGATGAAATACCGCATGTGGGCGTTGTCGACGGTGCGCTGCGCCTCGGCCTTCCACGCGGAAAAGGCCGTGGCATAGTCAGGAAACATGCCGACGATGTGCAGGTGTGCCACGTCACGAAACACGTTGGACTGCGGGTCAACCAACTCGCCGCCGAAAACGAGGTGAAGGCGTTGGGTCATGGAAGGCTCCGGGCTGGGACTGGCGCACCCTACCGGATGGAGGCGGGGGGTCAAGGCGGGGAGAGGATTTCGCGAAAAGGGCTATACCCCTTCATGCACTCCTGTGCGTGTTTTGTGCAGATGGTTGCTGTTTGCGACGGACCTGACTCAGGGGCTATGCAACCGGGTCGTTTTGCTGTAGGCGACCCGCTACGGCCCGAGGGTTCCGGTGCAGGCGACGAGGAGGTTGCGCTGCGAAAGGGAATGAGGTGCCGTTTTACTGGCACTTCACGGGCGGGCTATGACCCCCCCTTTGGGAATAAAAAATGATCGACATGGAAATTGCCGCGCCTTTGGCGCAGGCTTTGGCGGCCAAAGGCTATGACAGCCTGACGCCGGTGCAACAGGCTGTTCTGGCAGCCGAAGCGCAAGGGCGTGACGCGCTGGTTTCGGCACAGACTGGATCGGGCAAGACGGTGGCCTTTGGCATCGCAATTGCGGATCAGTTGCTGCGCGGTGCGGAGCGGTTGCTTTATGCCGACACGCCGATGGCGCTGGTGATTGCGCCGACGCGCGAGTTGGCCTTGCAGGTCGCCCGCGAGTTGGAGTGGCTTTACGCCTCTGCCGGTGCGCAGATCGCGACCTGTGTCGGCGGTATGGATTACCGCACTGAAAAGCGGGCGCTGGACCGCGGTGCGCATATCGTCGTCGGCACGCCGGGCCGCCTTCGCGACCACATCGAGCGCAAATCGCTGGACCTGTCGGGCCTGCGCGCGGCGGTGCTGGACGAGGCGGACGAGATGCTCGACCTTGGTTTCCGCGAGGATCTGGAGTTCATTCTGGGTGCTGCCCCTGCAGAGCGGCGCACGCTGATGTTTTCGGCCACCGTGTCGAAGGAAATCGCGGCACTGGCCCGCGATTTTCAGACCGACGCGCTGCGCATTCAGACCCAAGGCGAGGCGCGCCAGCACGTCGATATCGACTACAAGGCAATGTCGGTGGCCGTGCGTGACCGGGAGCATGCGATTTTCAACACGCTGCGGTTTTACGATGCGCAGACCGCGTTGGTGTTCTGCAAGACGCGGGCAAACGTGAACACGCTGATGGCGCGGATGGGCAACCGGGGATTTCAGGTTGTGGCGCTGTCGGGCGAGTTGAGCCAGCAAGAGCGGACCCATGCGTTGCAGGCGCTGCGCGACGGGCGGGCGCGGGTTTGTGTGGCGACTGATGTGGCTGCGCGCGGCATCGACTTGCCGGGGTTGGAGTTGGTGATCCATGCGGATCTGCCGTCGAATTCCGAAACCCTTCTGCACCGGTCGGGTCGCACCGGGCGGGCCGGGAAAAAGGGCGTCTCGGCGCTGATCGTGGTCCCCGCAGAGTTCAAGAAGGCGCAGCGGTTGCTGCAAGGGGCCAAGGTCGTGGCCGAATGGATAAAGCCGCCGAGCGCGGACGAGGTTCTGGCCAAGGACGACATGCGCCTGCTGGACCATCCGACGCTGCATGCCGGAATGGGCGACGAGGTGGCGATGGCCGATGCGTTGCTGTCGGAGTTCGGGGCACCCGTGGTCGCGGCGGCGTTCGTGCGTTTGTGGCGCGAAGGTCGGGCGGCACCGGACGTGCTGTCGGATCAGGCGATCCCGACCGGGTCGGCTGCGGCCCCGCGTGAGCGTGGCGAGTTTGGCGCTTCAGTCTGGTATGCGCTGTCGGTGGGCCGGTCGGGCCGGGCCGAGGCGCGCTGGCTGCTGCCCAAAATCTGTGACGCGGGCGGGATCACCAAGGATGCGATCGGCGCCATTCGCGTGCAGGAAGATCGCACCTTTGTGCAGATTGCAGCAGAGCGGGCGGGCAAGTTTGGCCAGCAACTGGAGTTGGAAAGCGGCGTGACGATGGAACGCCTGCCCGGCGAGCCTGACATGGACCGCCCCGAACGTGCGCCCCGCAAGACGTCTGCGCGCGACACAGGTCCACGCGAATATGCGCCCCGTGACGTGACCCCGCGTGAGGTGACCCCGCGCGCACCGCGCGTCGAAGCCGACCGTCCGGCCTATGTGCCAAAACCGTCCCGGATCGTCGAGGATGACGCCGATGCACCGGTCGCGGCGCCCAAGGTGAAGGTCGAAGAGGCCCGCCCGGCCGCAGTCGAGCGCAAATCTTATGTGAAACGCGACGAAGGCGTTGCACCTCGCAAGCCTTATGTGAAGCGTGAAGAGGGTGCAGCCCCGCGCAAGCCTTATGTGAAGCGTGAAGAGGGTGTAGCCCCGCGCAAGCCTTATGTGAAGCGCGAAGAGGGTGCCGCCCCGCGCAAACCCTATGCACCGCGGAGCGAAGACGCGGCGAAGCCGCGCTGGGCCCCGAAATCTGACGGCCCCAAGGTAGACGCGCCCAAGTATGACGGTCCGGCCCGTCCGCGTTCGACCGGCTACAAGTCGCATGGCGCGACTGACGGCAAACCGGCCCGCTCGGGTGGATTCAAGTCGCATGCCAGCGAAGGCAAGCCTTATGCTCGGCCAACCGAGGGGAAATCCTATGCCAAACCGGCGCGGGCCAAACCTGCGCCTGTGCGGGTGGATGCCAAGGACACTTCCAAACGTTTCGTGCCGCCGAAAAAGAAGTGACGCTCAAGATAAATGATCGTTCATTAAAGGCCGCCTTCGGGCGGCCTTATCGTTTCAGGCGGGCGGCGAGGTTGGCGTGCAACCGGGTCGGGGCAACCAGCAGGCCGTCACTTTGTGGCCGAAGCCTGTTGAAGATCGGTGGATTGCCGTGTCGGTCGGTTACCGTGGCCCCGGCGCGGGCAGCGATCAACGATCCGGCGGCAATGTCCCATTCCCAAGTCGGGCGCAGGGTCAGCAGGGCATCGGCGGTACCGTCGGCCACCAGGCACAGGCGGTTGGCAAGCGAGGGGCGGAACAGACGCTGCACCTGCGGCGGTGGCCCGTTCCAGTGTTCGGGGTCGAAATTACCCTTTGATGTCATCACAGTAGCACCTTCGGGATCGGTGCGGTCAGAGGCGTGGATCGCTGCATGGTCACGCAGGGCCGCAGTGAGCGTCGTGGCCGTATAGAGACGGTCCTTGGCGGGCAGATAGACCACCGCCGCCGTCACATGACCAAACCGCGCGACGGCAAGCGCGTGGGAAAAGCCCGGATCAACGGCGATAAAGGCGCGGGTGCCGTCGATCGGATCAATTATGAATACATGTTCACAATCAAGGCGCGCGATGTCGTCCGGGGTTTCTTCGGACAGCCAACCGTAGTCTGGGCGGGCGGTTCGGAGTGTGTCGGCCAACATGTCGTTGACCGCAATATCGGCTTCGGTCACCGGGCCCTGACCGTCGCCCTTGTCCCGGACGTGGGGATTGTTGCCCCAGTAGTGCAGCGCGATCTTGCCTGCGCGGTAGGCCGCCTCGACCAGCAGGGCAAGATCACGTTCCGGCCCCAGATCACCTGCCAGCCCCGGATCACGTTCCGGCAAGGGTCATCCCTTCGATCAGGATCGACGGCACGCGCGTTGAAAGATGCGGGCGGGCGTCGTTGGCGGGGATGATCCGCCGCAGCATGTCAGCCAGGTTGCCCGCGATGGTGCATTCGTTGACCGGGTGCAGGATCACTCCGTTTTCCACCCAAAAGCCCGAAGCCCCGCGCGAATAATCCCCGGTGGTCGGGTTGATGGTGGACCCGATCATCGAGGTGACCAGCAACCCCGTCCCCATGTCGCGGATCAGGTCGTCACGGCTTGCCGTGCCTTGCGTCAGGTCGATGTTGGAGGTGGAGGGGGACGGCGGCGACGAGGTGGAACGTGAGGCGTTGGCGGTAGAGGGCATGCCCAATTGCCGCCCAGTGGCAAGATCCAGCGTCCAGCCGATCAGCACGCCATCCTGAACGATCATTCGCCTGGCCGTAGGCAGGCCTTCACCGTCGAACGGGCGGCTGCCGGAAATGCGCGTGCGGTGCGGGTCTTCAATCACTGACAGCCCTGCGGGCAGAACCTGGTTGCCCAGTGCGTTGCGCAGCCAGCTTGACCCGCGTGCCACGGACGCCCCGTTCACCGCCGAAAGAAGGTGGCTGATCAGCGAAGATGCGATGCGTTCGTCGAACAGCACGGGGTAGGTGCCGGTGACGGGGCGGGTGGCCCCGGCGCGTTGCAGGGTGCGGGTTGCAGCAAGGTCGCCTATTTCGGCAGCGCCGGGCATGTCGGCGGCCCAGATCCGGCCTTCACCTGCCCAGTCGCGTTCCATCCCGGTGCCGGTCCCGGTAAAGGCCACTGCGGACACGCTGTGCGAGGTGCGGGCATAGCCGCCGGAAAAGCCGTTGCTGGTGGCAAGGTGCAGTTTGCGGTGCGAATAACCTGCAGAGGCTTCGACCTGCGTGATACCGGTATGCGCCATCGCGGCGGCTTCGGCGGTTCGCGCGGACTGTTCCAGCGTTGCTGGGCTGGGTTCCTCGCCGGGGTCGGCAAGTTCAAACGCGGCAAGGTCCCAGCTTTGCGCGAGTTGGTCAGGTTCGGCGAGGCCAGCGTAGGGGTCTTCCGGCGCTTCGCGTGCCATCGCCACCGCCCGTTCCGCCAGCCGGGCAAAGGTGGCGGACGAAATGTCGGACGCCGATACGCAAGCTTGCCGCCCGCCGATCAGCACGCGCAGGCCAACCTCGGTCGCTTCGGACCGTTCGGCCTGTTCCAGCGCACCCGCGCGGATGTCGATGGAAACGGACGCCCCCGACACCGCCAGCGCATCCGCCGTATCGGCCCCCGCAATACGGGCGGCATCCAGAAGGGCGTCAGTCAGAGCGGCAAGCGATGCGGGCATGGAGGTTCCTTGTAGGTCAGCAAAAGGGCGGGTTTACGGGCAAACCGCTATCAGCCAAAATCATGGTTTTGGCATATAGTTCAAGGGTTGCCGGACAGGTTGCGGCAACTGGTAGCCATTGGACGGTTGGCCCGATCGCCGCGATTTTTGCCTGACGTTTCCATCGTCAGGGGCGCAATGACCGAAATGAACGGGCGGATCAGGCCCTGATCCAGCAACCCGCCCCCTGGAGCTGAATTCCGGGGGGCGGGCTGACTGATTTACTGCAAACGCTGGCCGTTGGCGTAAAAGCCCTTGTCCTTGAATTCCAGCGTCGAGGTCAGCTCTTCCGGGGAGGCACCCGGATTGGCGAACATGCTGATCATCATGCGCGCGCCGTTCGCATCGTCATCAGTCATAATGCCCATCGCCACCAACTTGTCGAGCAGCACATTGCCGCCGACCAGTTTCAGGTCGAGCTTGCCCGTCGGGGTCGGCATGCCACCGAAAGTCGCAAGATCGTTGTTGTCAAAGGTGAACGCCCCAGAACCGGTCAATTCGGCCCCGGCCGCCTTTGCCCGCAATTCGGTCACGTCCAGCGAGTAGATCTCGCCCGGTGCTGTTTCACCCAAGGCTGCCATCGCGGTTTCGTCCACCAGATCCGAGGTAAGCTTTGCCGTCCCTTTGGTGTCGATGATCACGGTCGCCGGGTCATGCGGCAGGATGTTGCCAGGGTCGATCATCCCCCACAGGTCTTGGGATACCGAGAAATCCACGATCTTGGTCAGGAACGTGAAATCGGTGATGTCCGGCGAGGCGAGCAGCGGCATCGACAGGGTTGCCGCGATTTCGCCGTAGTTTACTTTCACTTCGGGGAACGGGATTTCCGGCCCGCTCATCGTCAGGGCGGTGCCTTCGCCGGTAATTTCATAGACAAGGCCTGCGGCATCCATCGCAAAGGCCATGCTGCCACGTTGAGACGTGGCGGTGATCTTGGTCAGGCCTGTCGCCTCGGTTACGTTGATTGCCAAATCCATCAGGCCACGGTCAAAGCCGCCTTCAATCGCAGTGCCCGCCTTCAACGCCGCAGCGACGTTATCACCCATCAGGGACAGCCCACCCATATCGAGCATGTAGTACACACCAAGATCGGCGACCGTGCCGGTCATCTGGAAGTCGGACGCGCTTTCGGGATCTTTGGCGGCCACGCCGATGGCTATGCTTTCCGCGTCGAATGCCACGTCGATCACTTTGGCATCGGCGGGACCTGCAACGCTGTAGTTGCCCGAAACGGCGGTCATGGTCGCCTCGACCATTGCATCAACGGCGGCAGCGTCGACACCTTCGATCGAGTCCAGCTTGATGGTGATGGTGGGTGCGTCAACTTCGTAAGCGGTCTCTTCGGGGGTGCCGCTGACGGTGGTGACCATGTCGGGTTGCGAAACCGCGATGGTCAGGTTGGTCGGAGTTTCACCTTCGACCCCATCGGCTGCGGGCATGGTCATGTCCACCGTGTAGGCATCTGACATCGTGATTTCGACCGTGCCGTCGCCGTTATCGGTGAAATTCACCTCGTCGATGGTCAGATCGACGGTCATGCCGTCCTGATCCTGCGCGACGTTCAGGCCGGTCACGATCAGCGTATCGCCGTCACGGACCGCCGAGGTGGCGGTCATCGCCTGACCGTAGCTGGACGACATGTCCTGCCAGTTCTGCCAAACTTCTTCCGGGGTGATCTCGGCGAGGGCGGCATTTCCGGCCAGCAATGCGGCGATTGCGGTGGTGCCCGCAAGTTTCCAATGGTTCATATTGAATCCCTTCGTGATGAAATTTGGATCGGCCGTAGCATCCCTTGGGCCGGGTCTGCGGTCAAGGGTTTCCGTCAGTGTAAGGATCAGGCTAACTGGATTGTCAGCAAGCGAGAGGTCAGGGATGCAGGGCAAGGTTGTGGCGATCACCGGGGCAAGCCGGGGCATAGGTGCGGCGGCGGCGCGGGTTTTTGCACAGGCGGGGGCGCGGGTCGTGTTGCTGGCGCGCAGTTCGGCGCCGATCCGGGCAATTGCGGACGAGGTCGGTGGAATGGCGCTGACTTGTGATGTGGGGAACTGGCTTTCGGTGCAGACGGCGGTGGCGGCGGTCGAGGCGCGGTATGGGCGGCTGGATGTGCTGATCAACAATGCGGGCGTGATCGACCCGATTGCACGGCTGGCCGATGCGGATCCGGCAGCATGGAGTGCTGCGGTGGACATCAACCTGAAGGGAGTGTTTTACGGCTACCGCGCGGTGCTGCCGATGATGAAACGGCAGGGGTCGGGGACGATCATCAACCTGTCGTCGGGGGCGGCTTACAGCCCGTTGGAAGGCTGGTCGGCCTATTGTTCGTCCAAGGCAGGGGTGTTGATGTTGACCCGCGCGTTGCATCTGGAAGAGGCCGCGTGGGGTCTGCGTGTGTTGGGTCTGTCGCCGGGAACGGTGGCGACCGAGATGCAGGTCAAGATCAAGGCAAGCGGCATCAATGCGGTGGCGGCGCTGGACCCGTCGGTGCATGTCCCCGCAGATTGGCCGGCACGCGCGCTGCTTTGGATGTGCGGCAGCGGAGCCGATGCGTGGTTGGGCGACGATGTGAAGCTGCGAGATGAGGTGGTTCGGCGGGCAGCGGGGTTGGTGACATGATCGACGTTTCAATTGAGGGCCGGTTGCGGCGGATCACGCTGACGCGGCCCGACAAGGCCAATGCGCTGACGGGTGCGATGCTGGGCGCGCTGGAAGCCACCTTTGCCGAAGCGGCGATTGCGGCATCGGTGGTTATTCTGACCGGGGCGGGCAAGGTGTTTTCGGCCGGGGCCGATCTGGAGGAAATGCAGGCGGGCTTGGGGCACGATCCGGTCTGGAGCCGGGTATCGGCTGCGATTGCCAGGTTTCCGGGGCTGACCATCTGCGCGCTGAACGGCACGCTGGCGGGTGGCGCATTCGGGCTGGCGCTGGCTTGTGATATCCGGCTGTCGGTGCCGGGGGCCAAGTTCTTTTACCCGGTGATGCGGCTGGGTTATCTGCCGCAGCCTGCGGACCCTGAGCGCTTGGTGTCCTTGGTCGGGCCGTCGCGCGCAGCGATGATCCTGCTGGGCGGTGCGCGGATCGAGTCGGGCGAGGCGCTGGCCTGGGGGTTGGTGGACCGGATCGTCGATGCGGACGGCTTGCAGACGGCGGCGGATAGTCTGGCGGCAGATGCGTTGACGGCGATCCCTGCGCATCTGGCGGCGATCAAGGCGATGGTGCGGGGATGACATTGGCCCAGCGGATGCAGGCGTTTCTACAACAAGGTTTTGCCAATCCGCTGGGTTGGATGGGCGAGTTGCGGGGTGGCTGACGCGCTGGTGATCGGCGGTGGGCCTGCCGGGCTGATGGCGGCCGAAGAACTGGCGCGGGCCGGGCGGCGGGTGGTGGTTTGCGAGGCAAAGCCGAGCGTAGGCCGCAAATTTCTGATGGCGGGCAAGTCGGGGCTGAACATCACCAAGGATCAGGCTTTGGCCGACTTTGTGGATGTGTATCGGGCGGGATGGCTGGAGCCTGCCTTGACTGCTTTTGGGCCAGACGCGGTGGTGGATTGGTGTCGGGGCCTGGGCTCGCAGGTGTTTGTCGGATCGTCGGGCCGGGTTTTCCCGGAGGCGATGAAGGGCTCGCCCCTGCTGCGGGCATGGATGGGGCGGCTGGCCGGGCTGGGGGTCGACGTCCGGACCCGTTGGCGGTGGCTGGGTTTCGCGGGCGACGGCTTTCGGTTTCAGACGCCCGAGGGCGAGCAGGTGCTGCGCCCCACGGTGACGGTGCTGGCCTTGGGCGGAGCGAGTTGGGCGCGGCTGGGGTCGGATGGGGCCTGGGTGCCATGGCTGGTCGAACGGGGAGTCGAAGTGGCGGCGTTTCAGCCGGCGAACATGGGGTTTTCGGTGGCGTGGTCCGACCATATGCGCCGGTTCTTTGGGGTTGCGGTCAAGGGCTGTGCCCTGCTGGTGGACGGGCGACGCGAGCGGGGGGAGTTCGTCGTTTCGGCGCGCGGGCTGGAGGGGGGCGGGATTTATGCCGTGTCGCGCCGCTTGCGCGAAGGCGCGGCTCTGGCGCTGGATCTGATGCCGGATGTGACGGGGGCAGAGGTTGCCGCACGGCTGGCGCGGATGAAGCCGGGCGAGACGCGGGCCAATCAGTTGCGCAAGCTTGGGGTGTCGGCGGTCGGGATCGGGCTGGTGCAGGAGTTCGGGCGGGGGCTGGCGGTGGTCGATGCCTTGAAGCGGCTGCCGGTTGCCTTGGTTGGACCGAGGCCGATTGACGAGGCCATTTCGGTTGCCGGTGGGGTGACGGCGGCCAGTGTGACCGGCGGGCTGGAGTTGCGCGCGATGCCGGGGGTGTTCGTGTGCGGCGAGATGCTGGACTGGGAGGCGCCGACGGGGGGATATCTGTTGACAGGCTGCATGGCGACCGGGCGCTGGGCGGGTCGGGCGGCGGTGCAGTGGGCGTTCGGCGGAGCGACGGGCGGGATTGCTTGACGCGGGGGCGGGTTGTGCCACTGTGCGTGAAAGTGAGGGAGACCAGCATGAGCGATGACAATCGGCCCGCGACGTGGAAGGTGATCCTTGCGGGGATCCTTGATTTCGTGCTGGTGTTTTTCGTCGGGGGGTATCTGGTTGCGATGCTGACCGGGGGCGCGACCGAGGGCGGCTTTCAGTTGAACGGGTGGCCGGTGCTGCTGTTGCTCGCGTTGGTCGTTTTGTATTTCTGGGGAATGAAACGGAGCGGCGGGACGCTGTTTCAGCGGCTGTTCGGATTGGTCGGCAAGGTTCGTTGACAGGTGTGGCGGGGTGAACCCCGCCCTACTTGCCGCCGCCCGCTGTTTCGCCCCCGTCCTTGGTCAGCCAATAGGCCAGCAGGATCGGCACCACCGTTGCGGCAAACACCAGAATGGCGACCACGTTGGTCACCGGGCGTTGGCGCGGGCGGATCAGTTCCTGCAGCATCCAGATGGGCAAGGTGCTTTGCTGACCTGCGGTGAAGGTGGTCACGATCACCTCGTCGAACGACAAAGCAAAAGCAAGCATGCCGCCCGCCAGCAGAGCAGAGCCGAGGTTGGGCAGCAGGATGTAGAAGAAGGTCTGGAAGGCGTTGGCGCCAAGGTCGGCGGACGCCTCCAGTATCCCTCCCGACAGGCGGCGAAAGCGGGCGACGGCGTTGTTGTAGACGATGACAATGCAGAAGGTCGCATGGCCGAGGATGATGGTCAGTGTCGAAAACGGGATGTCCATGATCGAGAACGCTGACCGCAGCGACATGCCGGTGATCACGCCAGGCAGGGCGATGGGCAGCAAGATCAACAGGGTAATCTGTTCACGCCCAAAGAACCGGGTGTTGGCCATTGCGGCGGCGACAAGCGTGCCGAGAAACAGGGCAAGCAGGGTCGAGATGGTCGCAACCTTCAGCGACAGGTAAAGCGGCGGCCAGATGTCGGGACGTTCATACCACGCCACGCCGAACCATTGGGTGGTCAGGCCGGGGGGCGGGAACTGGAAGGTCTGCTGTTCGGTGGTGAAGGCGTAAAGGAAGATCAGCAGGATCGGCAGGTGCAAAAACAACAGGCCTGCGGCCGCGGCGAGTTTGAGGGGAAGCGACGCCTTAGAGCGCATCGAACGCCCCCGCACGTTTGGCGAGCGTCAGGTAGATCAGCATGATCCCGATCGGCACCACGGCAAAGGCGGCGGCGAGCGGTATGTTTCCGGCGGTGCCTTGCAGTTTATAGACCGCCATGCCGATGAAATTGGCCGAGGTGCCGATGATCTGCGGAATGATGTAATCGCCCATGGTCAGCGAGAAGGTGAAGATCGAGCCTGCGATGATCCCCGGCAGGGCCAGCGGCAGGGTGACGTTTCTGAAAGTCTGTGCGGGCGTGCCACCAAGGTCGGCAGAAGCTTCCAGCAGCGATGTCGGCACCCTTTCCAACGACGCCTGCATGGGCAGGATCATGAAGGGCAGCCAGACATAGGTGAACACAAGGAAGGTGCCGATGAAGCTGGTGGACAGCGAATTGCCGCCGATCCCTGGCAGCGACAGGGCGGCGTCGATCAGGAATTGTGTGTGGGTCTGCGTGGCGATCCAGGTCAGGATGCCTTCTTTGGCAAGGATCAGCTTCCAGGCATAGACCTTGACCAGATAAGACGACCACAGGGGCAGCATGACGCCAAGGTAGAACACCGCCTTCCAGCGGCCTCGTGCATAGCGGGAGGCAATGTAGGCGATGGGGAAGGCGATGATCACGCTCGCGATGGTGACGGTTGCGGACATCAGCAGAGTGCGGCCGATAACATCGTAATTCGACGGGCGCAGCAGTTCGGCATAGGTTTTCAGGGTGAATTCGCGCACGACGAGGCCAGAGAATTCGTCGATCGAATAGAACGACTGCAGCAGCAGGGCTGCCAGCGAGCCGAGATAGACCACACCCAACCACAGGAGTGGCGGGGTGAGCAGGAGGGCGAGCAGCAGCTTGGGGTGGCGCCAGAACAGGGTGGTCAGACGGTCGGCCAGCGAGATGGAGCGTGCGGGGGTCATGCGGGATTTGTCCCGGCGTGGTGCATGAGGATCACGCGCCCTACCCTTTGACCATTGCGGTGCGTGAGGATCACGCACCCTACCCCTATGGGGGTGGGACGCTTGCCTTGGTGCGGGCGGTTCTGGCCCAAGGTGCGGAGCCTCCGGCGGGGATATTTGGGCCAGCAGGAAAGCGGCATCATGCGTCGTCCATCAAGTGCAGGGCGGTGGGGGGGAAGGTGAAGCCGATCGTGTCACCGGGGTTGGGCAGGGGGCGGCCTGCGGCGACCATCAGGCTGAGGTCGGAGTTGGCCGTGGTCAGGTGCACGCGGGTGGCTGCACCTTGATAGCGCACGGAGGTGACGGTTCCGGTGAAGGGGGACGCGGGGGCGAGGGTGATCGTCTCGGGGCGCAGGGACGACCAGCGGGCCGGGCCGCCGAGGGATTGGGTCACCGCAGGCGGCAGCACGTTGGAGGAACCGACAAAATCGGCAACAAAGCGGGTGGCGGGGCGGGCGTAGATGTCTTCGGGTGTGCCGATCTGAGCGATTTTTCCGGCGTTGAACACCGCAAGGTGGTCGGCCATCGAAAGCGCCTCGGTCTGGTCGTGGGTGACGAAGATGAAGGTGATGCCAAGGCGTTTTTGCAGCGCCTTCAACTCGTCCTGCATCGCCTCGCGCAGTTTGAGGTCCAGTGCGCCGAGGGGTTCGTCGAGCAAGAGCACGCGAGGTTCGTTGATCAGGGCGCGGGCCAAGGCCACGCGTTGGCGCTGGCCACCGGAGAGTTGTGCAGGCTTGCGCGCCCCGAAGCCGTCGAGATGGACCAGCGCCAGCAATTCCTCGGCGCGGGCATGGCGGGTGCGGCGGTCGACGCCCCTGACCATCAGGCCGTAAGCGACGTTGTCGATCACAGACAGGTGGGGGAACAAAGCGTAGTCCTGAAACACAGTGTTGACGGCACGCAGGTGGGGCGGTGTGTCGCTGACGTCTTCGCCGAAGATGCGCAACGATCCCGCGGTCGGTTTTTCAAACCCCGAGATCAGGCGCAGGCAGGTGGTCTTGCCCGACCCGGACGGCCCAAGCATGGCAAAGAACGCGCCTTCCGGAACGGTCAGGTCAACGGCGTCCACCGCGCGGGTAGAGCCAAAATGGCGCGAGATTGCGCGGAATTCGACGGCTGGGGTCATCTGGGCTTTCGCGGCTAAGGTCGGGAGGCGGCCCTGCATCCCGACTCTGCCTGCAAGCGGGAGGCAAGCCACGAACCGGGGCGCGCAGGCAGGCAGTCGCCGCACAAAGGCCGTGGCGGGTGTTGAATGTGACCCCCTCCCCTTGCGGAGGAAGGGGAGGGGACGGGTTACCGCCCGCCGATCACGCCGATGTAATCTGACACCCAGCGATAGTAGGGCACACATTCGCCTTGGGCGCATTTCGTGATCGGGGTGGTCCAGAACTTGATCTTTTCGAAATCGTCCAAACCGTTGGCGGTGCAGCCTTCGGCCGTCTGCATGCCGCGACCATCGGTACAGGCCGCCAGAACGGCCGGGTTCGCGCCAAACCAGACCGAAAGGTCGGATTGCAGGTTGGAGGCCAGCGAATGTTCCATCCACTTGTAGCTGCAATTGGGGTTTGCGGCGTCGATGGCCATCATGGTCGTATCCGCCCAGCCGGTAGCACCTTCTTGCGGGATGGTGGACGCCACCGGCGCTCCGCCGGATTTCAGGATGTTGACCTGGAACGGCCACGAGCCGGAGGCCACCACGCCTTCGTTCTTGAAATCGTCCATCTGGATGAAGGCGTCATGCCAATAGCGCGAGGTCAGGGTGCGCTGCACGCGCAACAGGTCGAGCGCCGCCTTGTATTGATCCTCGTTCAGCTCGTAGGGCGAGGTGATGCCAAGTTCGGGCTTGTGGAACATAAGATATTGTGCGGCGTCGGCCACATGGATCGGGCCGTCATAAGCCTGAACGCGGCCCTTGTTCGATTGGCCATCGGGCAGGGTCATTTCCTCGAATACCACGTTCCACGACGTCGGCGGTTCCTTGAACACCTCGGTGTTGTACATCAACACGTTCGGGCCCCACATGTAGGGGGTGCCGTAGTGGACCCCATCGACGGTGTGCCAACCTGCGTTCTTCAGCCGGTCGTCCACAGTGCCCCACGACGGGATCAGGTCGATGTTGATCGGCTGCACCCGCTTGCCCGCGATCAGGCGCAGCGACGCATCGCCCGAGGCGGTGACCAGATCGAAGCCGCCCTCGTTCATCAGGGCGACCATTTCATCCGATGTGCCGGCGGTTTTCACGTTGACCTTGCAGCCGGTGTCGGACTCGAACTTGGTGACCCAGTCGAACGCCTTGTCGGTATCGCCACGTTCGATATATCCCGCCCAGGCCACGATATTGACCTGGCCTTCGCCGTCGCCCACTGCCGTGACCTGCGCCAGCACCGGGGAAATCCCGGTCAGGACGGCCAGTGTGGCGGTGCCCATCAGTTTTAATGATTTCATCGGTTTACTCCCTGGAGTTGTGCCGTCGTTGCGGCGTGCCGGTCGTCCGGTCATGCGTATCAGGTTAGGCTGTCGGCGGCTTTACGCAACAGCAAATTTGAGATGAATTCGACATCAAGACTCTGGATCAAAGAGGTGCTACATCCACCAACTCTGGCTAAACTTTGGGTTGAAGCAGAGTTCTGAAAGAGGTTCATGATGCAGTGTTCAACGGTTTGGTTGCGAAGCGCCGTGTTTATGACGTTGGTTTCCTGGGGCAGCATCGCCTTGGCCGCGGGAGCGGCTGCCGCATGTCAGGCTCCGGGCGGTGCGGCCGAGATGCGCGAGCAGGTGGTCGCATGGGTCAACGCCGAGCGGCAGTCGCGGGGACTTTCCGCGTTGCGCGCGTCGGGCGCGTTGCAGAATGCGGCCACAATGCATGCCTGCGCCATGGCAAACGCCCGTTCGATGGTGCATCAGGTGCCGGGCGGGCCAAGCTTTACCCAGCGGCTGCGGAAGTCGGGCTATCGGTATCGTGCGGCCAATGAAAACATCGCCGTGACCAGTTCCCAGTCGGTCGCGCAGGTGACGTCGATGTGGGCAAACTCGCCAAAGCATCTGACCAACGTGCTGGACCCCAAGGTGCGAGAAGTGGGCGTCGGCATCGCGCAAATTGGCGAGCAGGTTTATTGGGTGACCAATTCCGGCGCAAGCTGACGGTGGTCCCAATCCGGCTGGCCAAATCAGGCTGGCCAAATCCCGCTGGCCAGTACCGGGCCAAGGTCTGGGGGGGCTGCTGCCTCGCCTTGCCATATATAAAGAAGGATGGTGTCGGCGCCATCCTCTGCCGTGCCGATGGCCTGCCAGATCAACGAAAACCCTTCGATCAGCAATCCCTCGGCGTAGAACGCGATCTCTTCTGCCTCCAACGCCTCGGCTGGCTCTGCTGACCAAGCGCCGTCCGTCGCCCAGAACACATGGCCCTCGATCTGGGGATCGCGGGCTGTGAGGCTGACGAGCGGTGCCAGGAATGTCTCGATCGGGGTCAGGGTCTTGGCCATCGGTGTCACCTTTTCACCGTTTCATCATCGCAAGTCTGATCAGCGCGCGTTCCATCACCGCATGGGTCGGCGCACGCGAGGCGGACCGCAGGGTCAGGTCGGTTTCGACCAGCAGCGACGTCGCCTGTTCCAGCAGCCGCATGCCCCAGGCGGAGGCTTGCCGCTGTGCGGCGTCGCGGCGGGGGCCGAACAGGCGCGGCTTGCCCGGATCGCAGGTTGCGGCATGCAGGTTGCGAAAATGGCGCAGGGCGGCGATGCAGATGGTGACGGCGGAGGTGCCCTGACCTTCCAGCCGCCGCATAAGGGGGCCCACCTCGGCCACCCGGCCATCGGCTGCGGCGTGGATCAGGTCATCCACATCGGCCTCGACCGTGGCGGGGGCGAGGCTGGCGACTTCCGCGCTGGTCAGCGGGCTGGGGTCGTTGTGTTTATAAAGGGCCACTCGGGTCAGCGTCTGGCGAAAATCACCCGGGTCAAGGACATGGGCCAGCGTTGTCAGATCGGCCATTGCGGCAGGGTCGATCCGCAAGAGGCCCGCCCGGTTCAGTTCCCGCTCGATCTCTTCGCGGCTGGGCGGATCATCGAACAACCCGATGCAGATCGCGGTGGGGTGTTTGTCGAACAAGGTTTTCAGTGTCGATTTTCCGGTCAGGTTTCCGGCGGTCACTACCAGAGTGCCATCGCCCGCGCGCCAGTTTTTCAGCGACGCTGCGATGGTGCCGGTCAGCCCGTCGGTCGCTTCTTCCAGCCAGACCGCACGGGGGCCGGGAAAGAACCCCGGCGAGGTCAGCGCATCGGTCAAAAGACTGCCGTCCCGCCGCAGATCGCCACCAGACAGCCGGGTCAGCCGCATGTCAGCCTCGCCCTGTGGACCGATCAGCGCGGCGATCGCCTCGGCCCGTTTCAGCGCCACGTGCATCACGTCCCCCCCGTAGATCAGCAGGCCCGGACGCGCCGCATCGGGTTTGGTGCAATACCGGCTTGCCTCGGTCCCGCGCAAAATCATGTCGCCATCATGGTGACAGGGTGGACGAGATCGCCAGCAGACGCACAACGATCTGATCGGCGAGTATGCGCATCAGACGGGTGTAGGCGTCTTCCTCGGCCGTGATCCCGGCCACCGTGGATCCGGTCGCCGACCACGAGGTAAAGCTGTCTACTATGCCCCCAGCAGCCCGCGCGCCCGCCATGTCGGTCAGGGTCCAGTCGATCGCGCCGGACAGGTTATACCGGGTGATCGCGCCGTCAGGGGTCACGCCTACCGCGATGGCCTTGACGCCGATGGTGTAGCCCAGATCAAATCGCGCGATCTGCGGGCGGCCAAACCGTTCTTCCAGCCGCTGCACCAGATCGAAGCCGTTCTTGTCGGTCGGATCCGCAGCGCGCACCGCGCCAGTCAGCGCGTTCGCCCCGCCACCGGGGGCGTAAGCGGGCGTAAAGCCGCACCCTGAAAACAGACCCCCTGCAAGCAGGGCAAACCCAAGGAAGATGCGGCGGTCAGGCGACGACATTGATGATGCGACCTGGAACAACGATCAGCTTTTTCACCGGCTGACCTGCAAGGAACCTGATCACATCCTCGTTCGCCAGCGCCAGTTTTTCAATGTCAGATGCGGGCATGTCTTTCGGCACGCTGATTTCCGCCCGCCGCTTGCCGTTGATCTGGATCGGCAGGGTCACGGTGTCGTCGATCAGCAGCGCGGGGTCGGGGATCGGCCAGGCGGCCTGCGTCACCAGCCCTTGACCGCCCTGCGCTGCCCAGACCTCTTCCGCTAGATGCGGCGTCATCGGCTGCATCAGTTGCGCCAGTGTCCGCATCGACGTACGCATGGTCGTGGTCGAGCCGTTGGCGCGCGACAAGGTGTTGGTGAACTCGTAAAGCTTGGCGATGGCCTTGTTGAACGCAAAGCTTTCGATGCCGTGCGTGACCTCTTGCACCGCGCGGGCGGCGGCGCGGGCAAGGTCGGCATCATCGGTGCCGATATGGCCTTCGGGCATCTCGCCGATCCGCACCGACAGCGCCCAGACCCGCGACAGGTGTTTGAACGTCGCCTCGGCTCCGCTCGCCGTCCATTCGACATCTCGCTCCGGAGGCGAGTCCGACATCACGAACCACCGCGCGGTATCGGCGCCAAAGGCTGCGATGATGTTTACCGGGTCGACGACGTTTTTCTTGGATTTGGACATCTTGGCCGAAGGATTGACATCAATCGCTTGCCGCTCTTCGCCTGATCTTTTGGGAGGGTTTTGGAAGGTTTGTGTCCAAAGCTTCAAAACTGCGTCCAAGTCCGTTTCCGAAACACGGTGCTTTTCAAGACCAGACTTCAGTATTGCACGAGGTTGGCCCCGCACTTCAAAACGGAAGATTTCTTCTGGAAGATAGTATTTCGTCCGGATTTGACCATCAACTTCCAAACCGTTTTCATCTGTATAACCGTCTTCTACCATAATCGCTCCTGAATACACCTCGTGCGTCACCATGCCTTGGGTAAACAGCGCATTAAACGGCTCAATCGCCTTGGCGGGCAAATGCCCGGTCTTGTGCATCGCCCGCGCGAAGAACCGGGAATACAAAAGGTGCAGAATCGCATGTTCGACCCCGCCGATATATTGATCGACGTTCATCCAGTAATCGACATCGGCAGAGACAGTAGGCGTGTCGGCACGGGGCGCGGTAAAGCGGGCGTAATACCACGACGAATCGACGAACGTGTCCATCGTGTCGGTTTCCCGGCGCGCGTCGCCGCCACATTCGGGGCAAGAGGTGAACCGCCACGTCGGGTGCCGGTCCAGCGGGTTGCCGGGCACGTCGAAGGTCACGTCGTCGGGCAGGCGAACCGGCAGGTTCTCCTTCTTTTCCGCCACCACACCACAGGTCGGGCAATGCACCACCGGAATCGGACACCCCCAATACCGCTGCCGCGAAACCCCCCAGTCGCGCAAACGGTAGTTGGTCACACCCCGCCCGATGCCGCGTTCCTCGCAGAACGCAATCGCGGTGGCCACGGCAGCCTCGCCGGTTTGCACCGTATCGCCCGCAAAGCCGCGAATGTAGTGCACCCGCTCCGATTTCATCGGAACATAAGCCCCGGTCAGGGTGGCATCGCTGCCATCGGCACTGAACACTGCGTTGATCGGCAAGCCATACTTCGTCGCAAAATCAAAATCGCGAACGTCGTGCGCGGGGCAGCCGAAAATCGCCCCCGTGCCATAGTCCATCAGAATGAAGTTCGCGATGTAGATGGGCAACTCCCAAGCGTCGTCAAATGGATGTCGGACACGAACTCCGGTGTCCATCCCCTTCTTCTCGGCCGTCTCCAATGCCTCGGCAGACGTTCCAACCCGACGACATTCGGCCACGAACGCCGCCACAGCCGGATCATGACGCTCCAGATGCTTGGCCAGCGGATGATCGGGCGAAATCGCGGCGAAACTCGCCCCCATCAGGGTGTCGGGCCGCGTCGTGTAAACCTCCAGCCGATCAAACCCCTCCGGCGCGCCAGCGGTGGAAAATGCAAACTGCAACCCGCGCGACTGGCCGATCCAGTTCGCCTGCATCAGGCGCACCTTTTCCGGCCAGTTCGTCAAGCCATCCAGCGCCGCCAGCAACTCGGCGGAATAATCGCTGATCCTGAAGAACCACTGCGTCAACTCGCGCCGTTCGACCAACGCATTCGACCGCCAGCCGCGCCCTTCGATGACCTGCTCGTTGGCCAGCACCGTCATGTCCACCGGATCCCAGTTCACCACGGCGGCCTTGCGATAGACCAGACCTGCCGCCATCATGTCGATGAACATCGCCTGCTGCTGGCCGTAGTATTCGGGATCACACGTCGCAAACTCGCGGCTCCAGTCGATCGACAGCCCCAACGGCTTCATCTGCGCCCGCATGTCCGCGATGTTGGCATAGGTCCAGTCCTTCGGATGCCCGCCCCGCTCCATCGCGGCATTCTCGGCGGGCATGCCAAACGCGTCCCACCCCATCGGATGCAGCACGGCATGACCCTGCGCCGCCTTGGTCCGCGCCACCACATCGCCCATCGTGTAGTTGCGAACATGCCCCATATGGATGCGCCCCGACGGATAGGGAAACATCTCGAGCACATAATATTTGGGTCGCGACGGGTCCGCCTTGGCCGTGAACACCCCGGCCTTATCCCAGACCCGCTGCCACTTCTGCTCGATCACCGATGGTTCATAGCGCGACATCGGACTCCCCTTTCACTTTGCCCGCGCGTCGCACCGAAGCGTTTGCACAGGCATCGACTTTCATCTGTTCATAAATATCCCGGGGGGTGCGGGGGGCTGGCCCCCCGCCTTGGGTCAGGACCTAAAGCTTGCTGTCCTGAATGCGCAACTGCCGTGCGCGGGACAGGATCGCATCCTCGACCGCACGCACGGTTTCAGGTGCCACCGCACCGCCGCCGCGCGACTGCAACGCCACCTTCAGGCTGCGCGCGTCCAGCGCCGGGTCTTGCACATAGACAGTGGCCCGGTAGGATCGGCCAGATCCCGGCGGCGTGCCATACCCGGTCACGATTACCCCGGTGAACGGGTCGATCTGCTCGATCGGCAGGAAGTTCAGAATGTCCAGCGACGCGGTCCACAGATACTTGTTCACCTCCACCGTGGTGTTCGGATCGGCTGACCGACCGAACAGATCGGTGATCCGCGTGCCTCTAAGTTGGAACTCCTCGCGCGTTTCAAACGTGGCATTTGCGGTTCTTGCCGCGTTGCTGCGCGTGTCTGCCGATCCCGGCGATTGTGATCCGCCACCAAACAGGCCCGATCCGCCGCTGCCAATCCCACCGCAGGCGGCAAGCCCAAGGCCGATTGCCGTCAACAAGCCAAATCTGCGCGCAGCGCGGCCGAGGTCATGCAAGCTCATACTGGTCCCCAGAAACGATCTCATGTTGTCTAGCCCGTCGGTCCGGGCGTGCCAAGCGATTTCCCGCGCGAAGCACTCCTGCCTGCAGGTTTTGACTCCCGCAGAATGGTTCCAACTGCGGCCTTGGCATGGCGTCACTGTGGCAAAGCTGCACCAGCACCCGCGTCATTCCCCACGACTGCCGCCGTTCAGATTGCAATCAGGGGCCGGTGAGTGGAAATAGGCTGCATACCCAATTCGGATTCCCCTGAGTTGGGCAACACCTTTCAGAGACAACGAGGGAAACTATGAAAAAAATTCTTCTGTCCACCGCCCTGCTCAGCGCGACTGCTGGTATGGCAGCTGCTGAAGTCAGCTTCTCGGGCTACGGCCGTTTTGGTCTGGATTATGTTGAAATTCGCGCTCAGGAAACCCAAGTTTCCATGCGTTTGCGCTTCAACATCAATGCCAAGACCGAAACCGACTCGGGCGTGACCTTCGGTGGTCGTATCCGCCTCCAGTACACCGACGGTCAGACCGCCGCCGGCCTGTCGCCAGCTTACGTCTATGCGTCGTACGAAGGTTTCCGCGTTGAAGTCGGTAATGCGAACACCGCCTACGACTCGGCAGCCCTGATGTACAACTCGGAAATGGGTTTTCTGGACAGTTCATTCGGTGATCCGCAGGGTTCCTACTACGGCTTCTCGACTGGCGCTTACGGCGCTTTGGAAGCAAACCGTATGGGCATCTTGGCAACCTACTCGGTTGGTGACCTGAACGTTCGTATGTCGTACCAGAGCATCGCCAATCTGCCGGTCGGCCAATCCGAAGAGATCAGCATCTCGGCTGATTACAAGTTCGGCGCGATCACAGTCTCCGCCGCTTACGCGATGGACGGAAATGCGATTTCAGACAACGATTTGCTCTTCTTGGGCGCAGAATACGCGTTCAACGATGTCGGCAACGTCGGCCTGCTTTATTTCTCGGACGATAACGGTGCCGCCAGCTACGACCTGGTGACTCTGTACGGAAACTACACCTTCGACGCGATCACCGTTCGTGCCTACGTCGGCTTCAGCGAAGATTTGGGCACCGAAGACATGTCTTTCGGTCTGGGTGCTGACTATGACCTCGGCGGCCCTCGCCTGTCGGGTTCGATCCAGCAAGGCTACACCGGCGTCATGGTTGCTGACGTAGGTGTGCGTTTCGACTTCTGATCTGAAGATCGGAAATCTGGTCAGGAAAGAGCGGGCGCAAGCCCGCTCTTTTCGTTTTGATCCTTGGCTTGGCTGTTCGGGTCAGGCCATATCGCCGCAACATCAAGGCACCCCGAGGTTTCCATGCCGCTGAACGATATTCTGTCCCGCATCGCCATCGCCGCTGCCGCTTACGGCCGTGCGCCGGGGTCGGTGGAGCTGATCGCCGTGTCGAAACTGCAACCCGCCGACCGGATCGAGGCGGTGCTGCGGCAGGGCCACCGGGTTTACGGCGAAAACTACGTGCAGGAGGCGCAGGGCAAATGGCCGGGCTGGCGCGCGCAGTTCGGCGAAGTGTCGGTGCATCTGGTAGGCCCTTTGCAAACCAACAAGGCCAAGGTCGCGGTCGAGCTGTTCGACGCCATCCATGCGGTGGACCGTCCGTCGCTCGCCGAAAAGCTGGCACGGCTGGCGCAGGCGCGGGGGCAGTCTCCGGCGTTGTTCGTGCAGGTCAACACCGGGTCCGAGCCGCAGAAGGCGGGGGTTCTGCCGGGGGATCTGAATGGTTTCATCGCGAAGTGCCGGGCGATGGACCTGGCGCTGGCGGGTTTGATGTGCATCCCGCCCGAGGCTGAGGATGCAGCCCCCCATTTCGCCATGCTGGCCGCGATGGCCGCACGCAATGGCCTTGCGGGGTTGTCGATGGGGATGAGCAGCGATTTTGAGGCGGCGATTGCGGCAGGGGCGACCCATGTGCGGGTCGGGTCGGCCATTTTTGGTGCGCGCGCCTAGGTCAGCCAGACCTGCGCACAGGGTGGAAGCTCGATTTGCCCGGCATGCGTGTGCACCCGCGCATCCGATAGCGCATCTTGCGTTGCGGTGATGCCAAGACCGCAGGCCCGTGCTTCGGGTAGATGCTGCGAGCTTTCGGTCAGGTTTTACACGCCCGGCAGCGGCCCGGCGAGGTGCTGCGCAGGTGCGCATATACGCCGGGCAGGCCGACAGCCGTTGCATCCTGATCCGTGACAGCCCAGCCGATGTCGTCATGCCAGCGGATACCGGTCGCATCGGTCGCATTGGTCAGCCGGTCGGGGAAATGCGACGCCAGAACATGCGTCATCAAGCCTGTATCGCAGGTGTCGAGCGCGCCCCAGAACGGCACCATCAGACTTTTGTGGCAGGCAAGGTTCCCCTCGCGTCCATCATGGTCCCCGCGCTCAAGGTCGGGCACCATTTCGGCGGGCGACACGATCGTTTCTTCCAGATGGAGCACCGCGTTGAAGGCGATTCGGCAGCAAGCCTGCAGGGCACGCAGCAGCCTGTGCACCTCGGGTTCCGACTGGCACCGGGTGCCCAGCCGTTTGCACATGAAGGCTACCGCATCCGGCCGCAGCACATCGGCGCCATTGTTGGCAAGGTGCAGCATGACGTCGACAATCTCCGAAAATACCTGTGGGTTGGCCCAGTTCAAGTCCCATTGGTGTTCGTTGAATGTGGTCCACACCCATTTGCAGAAGTCGGGATGGAAGGTGAAATTGCTCGGCGCGGTGTCGGAAAAGACCTTGGCCAGGGTTTGTTCATGCCGCTTTGGAATGCTGTCATCATCGAACATCAGGCAGTCATCCTGACAGACTTTGTCGCCCTTGGCTGCCTTGCGGGCCCAAGCGGGTTCCTTGGCGGTGTGGGTAGCACAAGGTCGATGCAGAACGAAATCCCCGCGCTCGCAAGGCGGTGGTGACGGCGGCAAAGTCGCCCATCCAGCCACAGTCCGGATTGATCGCGCGGTAATCCAGCACCGAATAGCCACCGTCACTGTCACCGGGTCGGGGCATGAAATGGACTTATACCAACCTGCGCTGATCAGCACTCATGAGCCCATTGGCGCATCCCGATGGATTTGATGCGGGCGGGCTGGTCGATCAGCTTGTTCCAAGCATCACAGCAATGATCGACAATTTCGTTGTAGGATT
>Ga0209702_10002829_pt1 | contig 29066 bp, 25 predicted proteins | sample FRY01_FD_187210 | JGI IMG/M metagenome (GOLD analysis project Ga0209702, IMG submission 187210) | Freshwater microbial communities from Lake Fryxell liftoff mats and glacier meltwater in Antarctica - FRY-01 (SPAdes) (version 2) | ecosystem: Environmental > Aquatic > Freshwater > Ice > Glacier... | reverse complement strand
GGGAACCAGGCGAGGGGCACCGAAAGAACTCGTCCATCCAGCAAATTAACCCACATGCTGTTGTCATCAAATCGAACCGATTTAGCCGAAGTGTTCATTCCAGGCCCTTTCAATAAGTAACGCGTTGCTCTCCACCACTTGTGCCAGTTCGCGCAGGGTGCGCGCGTCAAAACCACTACTGTCAGCCAAACCTACGATGGGTTCAAGCCAGTACTAGGCATCGCCATCGGCGCTTCGCACATGCACATGTAGCGGTTCACGCGGACTTCCTTCGTTTGAGTAGAAGAAAAAACGAAATCCTTTGTAGCGAAAGACAATCGGCATTTTTAGATGTTAGTCCCATATAGATAAATCGGCAATTCGCCGTAATGGAGAAGTCAAGTCAGCGCACAAATAAGCTAAATGCTAAGCGCGTTACTTTCCCAATTTACTACATATCTAATAGCTGAAAACGACCGTATTGATTGGGTTTTGGCTATTTTTAGCCATGCAAAAAGCGCCTCAAAAGGCGCTTTTTGCATGCTGCGGGGAAAACAGCCCGCCAGAAAACCTAAACTGCTCAGCCGCCTTTGGAAGGCCGCTTGCCCGGATTCTTTTTGCTGCGGGTGTGCGAACCGCGCTCAAGGCTGATCTTCTGGCCGCGACCAGTGGTGGTGGTGTAGCCGTTAGGTGGAACGGGCTTGGGGGCGCAGATGTCGGCTTCGACTCTGATTCTTTTGGGCATGGAGGACTCCGAGTTTGAAAAAAAAGGCTTAACGGCATATTTTAAGCTACCGCGTGATGAATAGCGTGGAGCCGTGCTTTATCAGCTCAGCGATTGCAGCGGCAAATTCACCAGTAAATTCTGCGGCTTGAGCTTGACCACGCCATCGGCACTCATCATCAGACCAAGGTATACCGGCTTGCCCGCCACGTCGGCACGCATCTCGCGCGGGTCAGCAAAGTCGAGCCGAAAAAGGCTGACCAGGCGCTGCGTGCGTTCTGCCGCCACATCTTTGCCCTCGTACAAGTCATTGAGCAGCGCCGTCGCCTCCACATCCAGCCCGATGTGCCAGCGCCAAGCTTGGTCATCAACCTTCTGCAGCGGCTTGACGCTGACGGCCACGCCCAGAAAATGCTGTACCCATTTTTGCAGTACGCTGGCCAGCGCCTTGATGCCCGAGCGGGTGCGCGTCATGGTCAAGACCAGGCCGTGACTTAAGTCATTGCTCACCTCATGCGTGAGGTCGAGTAAAAACCGGTGCCTGCCCGCACCCTGCCGGGCGCTAAAAAAATCTGCCGCGTTGTCGTCTGCCAGCACCTTCAGATGCAGGACTGGCAACGGCGCCTTGGCCTCTGCCAGAAAACGCCCGATATCGCCCAAGCCGCCGGTTTCCTTGAGCATGTCTAGCGTGATCTGGTCGCCACTGTGTAGCTGGCCGTCCTGCGTGCTGATGCGCTGGCTGCGGTACAGCATGTCGGCGGCTCTCAGCTCGTAAGCCTCGTTTGAGTCATCCAGCAAGTTACCCAGAATGGCTTCGACCAGCAGGTCAATGAAAAGCGGCGGTATGTTGATGCTGCCCGTGCCACTGCGGGGGAACAGGCTCAGGTAATACGCCTCCAGCGTGCCTGCGGTGAGCAGGGCATCGCGAAAACGCAAAAACAGGGTGTAGCTTTCGCGGGCATCGGCGTCAATCAGTTTTGCCAGCGCATCAACGCCCACCGCGCTGGCGGGTGCAGCCATCAGCGCCGCGTGCAGCGCCCTCTCGTCCGGGCAGGACTCGGGTACCGGTGCCAGTTCAGGACGCAGGAGGAAAAGCCGCAGGTAATCGTCAGTTGGCAGGCACCAGCCACGCGCATCGCGCTGTAGGTCGGTGGCAGCGATGTGGGAATAATTTTGCATGATCATCGTCGTCGCCCAACTGTTTTGAAGCACACCTTCTTTACTTCGCGGGTGCCGGCGGGGGCGCCTCGGGCAGGTCATAACGCTCTTCGGCGTCCCCGTCGGTTTCTATCACTACGCCGCGGCGCTGCAGGTAAACATCGCGTATGAAGCTGTATTTGTCCAGCGCGGCCTGGTCCAGCACCTCGCCAACGCGCAGCAAGCCGGCGCGCAGGTCCACCGCACGCAGGGCATAGAGTGAATTGCGGGTGGCCACATTGTCGATCTGCAGCAACAAGTCGCCCTTGGAATCGACCACCAGCGCAGCAGCGTCACGCACCGTGGACGGGCCCAGCACCGGCAGCACCAGGTAGGGGCCGGCGGCCACGCCCCAGCGCCCGAGGGTCTTGCCAAAGTCCTCGCGGCGCCGTTCTATGCCCATCGGGGTGGCCCAGTCGAGCACACCGCCCAGGCCGAACACGGTGTTGATGCTGAAGCGCATCAGGCTCTCGGCGGCCGCTTCCGGCTTGAGCTGAAGGACGTTGTTAACGAGGGTCCAGGCGTCCGACAGGTTGCCAAAGAAATTGTTGACACCCGTACGCACCGGCGAGGGCACCACGCCCTGATAGGCTTTGGCCACCGGTTTGACAATGGTTTCGTCCAGGCCGTCGTTAAAACGGGTCATGCTGCGATTGAACGGCTCAAAGGGGTCGCGCGGGTTGGGGCCGGTAGCGCAGCCCTGCAGCAGCGCAAGAACCAGCAAGCCGGCCCACAGGCCGGTTACCTTCGCAGTGATTTTCCGTTGCATGGTTTTATTTATTCCCTGTCGGCGGTGCAGTCGTCGAGCCGGAACTGCTGTCCGCCGCCTTGCTGTACAAAAACTGGCTGATGAGATTTTCAAGCACCACGGCCGATTGCGTGTTCGTGATGGTGTCGCCCGCCATCAGTTTTTCATCGGCATAGCCAGCCTGAATGCCGATGTATTGCTCACCCAGCAGACCGCTGGTCAGAATCTTCAGTGAACTGTCCTTGGGAAAGCCGTAACGACTCTCCATGGCCAGCGTGACATGGGCCTGGAAAGACTTGTCGTCAAACACCAGTGACTCCACGCGCCCGACCACCACACCGCCACTGCGCACCGCTCCCTTAGGTTTGAGGCCGCCGACATTGTCGAACTTGGCCGTGATCCGGTAGGCGGACTGAAAGCTCAGGTTCAACAGATTGGCGGCCTGCAACGCCAGAAACAGCAGGGCCGCGGCTCCGATCAGCACAAAAATACCAACCCACACATCATTTTTTGAGCGTTGCATTCAACACCTTTCTAAACGGTTGGGGACAGAGCTGGTTCGCTACGCGTAACTGAGGTCTGTCCCACAATATATTCTCAAGTAAACATCATGGCAGTCAGGATGAAATCCAGACCCAGAACCGACAACGAAGCCATCACCACCGTGCGCGTCGTGGCGCTTGCCACACCCTCCGGGGTAGGTTGCGCCTCAAAACCCTGCAACAGGGCAATAAAGGTGACAGCAAAGCCGAACACGACGCTCTTGATCACGCCGTTGCCCACATCCTTCCAGACATCGACCCCACCTTGAATCTGGCTCCAGAAAGACCCTGCATCGACCCCGATCATGACTACGCCAACGGCCCAGCCACCAATCACGCCCATCGCGCTGAACACGGCAGCCAGCAAGGGCATGACAATCACGCCGGCCCAAAAGCGTGGCGCCAGGATGCGCTGGACCGGATCGACGGCCATCATTTCCATGACGCTGATCTGCTCGCCCGCCTTCATGAGACCGATCTCGGCGGTCAGCGACGTGCCGGCGCGACCGGCAAACAGCAGCGCCGTCACCACCGGGCCGAGTTCGCGCACCAGGGTCAGCGTGACCAACAAGCCCAACGCATCCGCAGAGCCAAAGCGCTGCAAGGTGTAGTAGCCCTGCAGGGCGAAGACGAAACCGACAAACAGGCCGGACACCGCAATGATGACCAGCGAATAGTTGCCCAGGAAATGGATCTGGTCGCGCACCAGGCCAAAGCGCCGGAAAGTCGACGGCAGAGATGCGACAAGGCGGAAGAACAGGCGTGCAGCGTGACCCAGATCAGCGAGTTTGCTGCGGCTGGCGAAGCCGACATCCGACGGTTTGTACCAGCTCATGGTGCCACTCCGCGCTGCTGCGGTACAGGCTTGAGGCTGACACCGAAATCTGCCTCGACCGTCACGCCGGGGTAATGGAACTGGACCGGCCCATCCGGCAGGGCATTCACATACTGGTACACCAGAGGGTCGCAACTTTGGCGTACCTCGTCGGGCGTTCCCTGAGTCGCAATTTTCCCGTTGGCCAGGATGATCACATGGTCGGCCACGGCGAAGGTCTGCTCAAGCTCATGCGAGACAAAAATACTGGTCAATCCCATGGTGTCGTTCAGGTGCCTGATCAGCCGCGCCGCCGTACCCAGCGAAATCGGGTCCAAACCGGAAAAAGGCTCGTCGTACATCACCAGCTCGGGATCGAGCGCAATCGCGCGTGCCAGCGCGATACGCCGCGCCATGCCGCCAGACACCTCGCTGGGCATCAGGTCGCGTGCGCCACGCAGGCCCACCGCATTGAGTTTCATGAGCACAATGTCGCGGATCAGAGCCTCGGGCAGGTCGGTATGCTCGCGCAGCGGAAAGGCCACGTTCTCGAACACGCTCAAGTCAGCAAACAGGGCGCCGAACTGGAACAGCATGCCCATGCGGCGCCGGGCTGCGTAGATCTGCTGCTGGTTCATTTGGGTCACATCCTGGCCATCGAACAGCAGTTCGCCGGCCTGTGCCCGGATCTGGCCACCAATCAGTCGAAGAGTGGTCGTCTTGCCGCCGCCGGAGGCCCCCATCAGGGCCGTGACCTTGCCCCGGGGCACCGACAACGAAATGTCGTCAAGAATGACACGTTCACCGTAGCCAAAGGTCAGGTGGCGCAGCTCAACAAGGGATTCGGTAGAAGGTGATGCCATAAAAAAACAGAAGCCGGACTTTCCGGCTTCTGGATCATAAGGGATTACGCTAGCTAGCGCGGCAGATCGCTGTAGCCCATCAGGAATTCATCCACCGAACGCGCGGCCTGACGGCCTTCGCGCGGTGCGGGCAACAGCCTGCACCTTCGTTGCACGCCCCTTGGGGCGATTTGCGAGGGTCCGTTGCTTCTATCGTGGCAGGTCGCTGTAACCCATCAGGAATTCATCTACTGAGCGGGCCGCCTGCCGACCCTCGCGAATCGCCCAGACCACCAGACTTTGCCCACGACGAATGTCGCCGGCTGCAAATACCTTGGGAACGTTGGTGACGTAACCGCTGCGCAAGTCATCGCTGGCTTTGGCATTGCCGCGTGCGTCTTTGTCGATGCCGAAGGCTTCGAGCACCGACGACACCGGGGCCACAAAGCCCATGGCCAGCAGCACCAAGTCGGCCTTGAGGGTTTGCTCCGAGCCTGCGACTTCAACCATCTTGCCGTTCAGCCATTCGACACGCACGGTTTTCAGGCCAGTGACTTTGCCTTTTTCACCCATCAGCTCTTTGGTCGAGATGGCGAACTCACGCTCGCAACCTTCCTGATGTGACGAAGAGGTACGCAGCTTGATCGGCCAGTAAGGCCAGGTCATGGGGCGGTTTTCTTCAACCGGCGGCTCGGGCATCAGCTCAAACTGCGTGACGCTGGCCGCGCCGTGGCGGTTGCTGGTGCCGACACAATCAGAGCCGGTGTCGCCGCCGCCGATGACGATGACGTGCTTGCCTTCGGCACGCAGCTGGCCCTTGACCTTGTCGCCCGCGTTGACCTTGTTTTGCTGCGGCAAAAACTCCATTGCAAAATGCACGCCGTCGAGACCGCGACCAGGCACCGGTAAATCGCGCGACTGCTCGGCACCGCCAGTCAGCATCACCGCGTCAAAGTCTTTTTGCAGTTGCTCGGGGGAAATCGTTTCTTTTGCCCAGTTGGTGACTTTCGAGTCTTTCGGCAGACTACCAACCATCACGCCGCATTTAAACGTCACGCCCTCAGCCTGCATCTGCTCGACGCGGCGGTCGATATGGGTTTTTTCCAGCTTGAAGTCGGGAATGCCGTAGCGCAGCAGGCCGCCCACGCGGTCGTTCTTTTCAAACAGCGTGACATCGTGACCAACGCGCGCCAGTTGCTGCGCAGCCGCCATGCCCGCAGGGCCGGAGCCAACGATGGCGACTTTTTTACCCGTCTTGTGCCTGGCCAACTGTGGCTTGACCCAGCCTTCAGACCAGGCACGGTCAATGATGGCGTGCTCGATCGATTTGATGCCGACTGCGTCGTCATTCACGTTGAGCGTGCAGGCTGCCTCGCACGGCGCCGGGCAGATGCGGCCGGTGAACTCGGGAAAGTTGTTGGTGCTGTGCAGCGTGTCAATCGCGTTTTTCCAGTCAGCACGGAAAATCATGTCGTTGAAATCCGGAATGATGTTGTTGACCGGGCAACCGCTGATGCAGAACGGCGTGCCACAGTCCATGCAGCGCGCGGCCTGCTCGTCGGCCTGCGCGGCGTCCAGGCCAATGACGAATTCCTTGTAGTTCTTCAGGCGTTCGGCGACCGGCTTGTAGCCTTCTTCGACGCGCTCGTATTCCATGAAGCCGGTGATTTTTCCCATGCTGCAGTCCTGCAAATATGATTGAATGGATGCCTGCCGCGCCTTACTTGGCAGCGACGGCTTCGCGGTTGGTGGCGATCTGGCCAGGCGTGGTTTCGGTTGCAACCTCCAGGCTACGTTGTTTGCGCTCGAGCAGGGCTTTTTTGTATTCGTTCGGGAAGACCTTGACGAACTTCAGGCGTGACGCAGCCCAGGTATCCAACAGTTCGCGCGCGCGCTTGCTGCCAGTCCAGCGGTTGTGCTCTTGCAACAGACGTTTTAGGATTTCTTCGTCGGACGCGCCAACATGCCAGGCAGCCTTGTCGTGGGTGTGTTGCTCTGCCGTGGTGACGACTTTCTCCATCGACACCATGGCGGTGTTGCAGCGGGTTGCAAACTGGCCGTCTTCGTCATAGACATAGGCCACGCCGCCGCTCATGCCGGCGGCAAAGTTACGGCCGGTCTTGCCCAGAACGACTACCGTGCCGCCCGTCATGTATTCACAGCCATGGTCGCCAGTGCCTTCAACCACTGCCGTCGCACCTGACAGGCGCACCGCAAAACGCTCACCCGCCACGCCGCTGAAGAAGGCTTCGCCAGTGGTTGCGCCATACAGCACGGTGTTGCCGACGATGGTGTTTTTATGCGACTCACCACGGAAGTCAATGCTCGGGCGCACCACGATGCGGCCACCACTCAGGCCCTTGCCGGTGTAATCATTGGCATCGCCAATCAGGTACAGCGTAATGCCTTTGGCCAAGAAGGCGCCAAACGACTGGCCGCCCGTGCCTTCAAGCTGAATACGCAAGGTATCGTCGGGCAAGCCTTCAGGATGCAGCCTTGTCAGTTCGCCTGACAGCATGGCGCCGACGGTGCGGTTGACGTTACGCGCCACTTCGATGAACTGAACTTTTTCGCCTTTTTCCAGCGCGGCTTTTGATTTTTCAATCAGGCGCATGTCCAAGGCCTTTTCAAGCCCGTGCTCCTGGTCCATCACATGCCGACGCGGCACATCGACTGGCACATTTGGTTGATAGAACAGGCGACTGAAGTCCAGGCCACCGGCCTTCCAGTGCGTCATGCCTTTTTGCGTATCGAGCAGGTCGGCGCGGCCAATCAGGTCGTCAAACTTGGCGATCCCCAGTTGCGCCATCAGCTGGCGTGCTTCTTCAGCGACAAAGAAGAAGTAATTGACCACGTGCTCGGGCTTACCCGAGAACTTCTGACGCAGAATCGGGTCTTGCGTCGCCACGCCCACCGGACAGGTGTTGAGGTGGCATTTACGCATCATGATGCAGCCCTCGACCACCAGCGGTGCCGTGGCAAAGCCGAATTCGTCAGCGCCCAGCAGCGCGCCCATCACGACGTCACGGCCGGTTTTCATCTGGCCGTCGGCCTGCACGCGAATCCGGCCACGTAGGCGATTCAGCACCAGCGTCTGCTGGGTTTCGGCCAAGCCGATTTCCCAGGGCGAACCGGCATGCTTGATGGACGACCAAGGCGAGGCACCGGTGCCGCCGTCGTGGCCGGAAATCACCACGTGGTCGGACTTGGCCTTGGCCACGCCCGCGGCAATCGTGCCGACACCGGTTTCGCTGACCAGCTTGACGCTGATGCTGGCGCGCGGGTTGACGTTTTTCAGGTCATGAATTAACTGTGCCAGGTCTTCAATCGAATAAATATCGTGGTGCGGTGGCGGCGAAATCAGGCCCACGCCGGGTACCGAGTAACGCAAGCTACCGATGTATTCACTGACCTTGCTGCCCGGCAACTGACCGCCCTCACCGGGCTTGGCACCCTGCGCCATCTTGATTTGGATCTGGTCGGCAGACACCAGGTATTCGGCGGTGACGCCAAAGCGGCCCGCAGCGACCTGCTTGATGCGGGAACGCAGCGAATCGCCGTCCTGCAAGGGCAAATCCACTTCGACCTGCTTCGGACCCATCACGCTTTTCAAAGTCTCACCCTTTTTGATAGCAATGCCCTTGAGTTCCTGGCGGTAGCGGTTCGGGTCTTCGCCGCCCTCACCGGTGTTGCTCTTGCCGCCTATGCGGTTCATGGCCACTGCCAGCGTCGCATGCGCTTCGGTGCTGATGGAGCCGAGCGACATGGCGCCGGTGGCAAAGCGTTTGACAATTTCTTTGGCCGACTCGACTTCATCAATCGGTATTGCTTTGGCCGGGTCGATCTTGAACTCGAACAGGCCACGCAAGGTCATGTGGCGGCGGTTCTGGTCGTTGATGAGCTGCGCGTACTCTTTGTAAGTGCTCCAGTTGTTGGCACGCGTGGCATGCTGCAACTTGGCAATCGCATCGGGCGTCCACATGTGCTCTTCGCCGCGCACGCGCCAGGCGTATTCGCCGCCGGCGTCCAGCATGTTGGCGAGCACTGGGTCGTCGCTGAAGGCGGTCTTGTGCATGCGGATCGCTTCTTCGGCAATCTCAAAGACACCAATGCCTTCAACGCGGCTGGGGGTGCCGGTGAAGTACTTTTCTGTGGTTTCAGTGTTCAGGCCAATCGCCTCGAACAGCTGGGCACCGCAGTAGCTCATGTAGGTTGACACGCCCATCTTGGACATGATCTTGGAGAGACCCTTGCCGACCGCCTTGATGTAGTTGTAAACCGCCTTGTCGGTGTTCAGGTCGCCCGGCAGGCCGGTGAACAGCTCGGCCAGTGTTTCCAGGGCGAGGTAGGGATGAACCGCCTCGGCGCCATAGCCTGCCAGCACCGCAAAGTGATGTACCTCCCTGGCCGAGCCGGTTTCCACCACCAGGCCGGCAGTGGTACGCAAGCCCTCCTTCACCAGGTGCTGGTGAATGGCCGACAGCGCCAGCACAGCCGGAATAGCGACCTGTGTGACGCTGATGCCACGGTCGCTGACGATGAGAATGTTTTTGCCTGAGTTGATGGCATCGACAGCTTCGGCGCACAGCGATGCGAGCTTGGCCTCAACCCCTTCGTGACCCCAGGCCAGCGGGTAGGTGATGTCAAGCGTATAGCTTTTGAACTTGCCTTGCGTGCGCGCTTGAATGCCGCGCAACTTTTGCATGTCGGCCACATCAAGCACTGGCTGGGCGACTTCGAGCCGCATCGGCGGATTGACCTGGTTGATGTCCAGCAGGTTCGGTTTGGGTCCGATAAAGGACACCAGCGACATCACGATGGCTTCGCGAATCGGGTCAATCGGCGGATTGGTGACCTGCGCGAACAACTGCTTGAAATAGTTGTAGAGCGGCTTGTTTTTATCCGACAGCACCGCCAACGGACTGTCATTGCCCATGGATCCGAGGGCTTCTTCGCCATTCGTCGCCATCGGCGACATCAGGAACTTGATGTCTTCCTGGGTGTAGCCAAAGGCCTGCTGGCGATCAAGCAGACTTGGCGAAATGGGGGGCAGAGGCGGAACTGGGGTCAGATCCGAATTACCGGAGTTGGCACCGCTAGGTGGCAGCTCGGTAGATTCGGCTCTGACCCCAATTCCGCTGCCCCCCATTTCGCCAAGCCGAACGTCATCGAGCTTGATGCGCAGGTTTTCTATCCATTGCTTGTAAGGCTTGCTGTGTGCCAGCGTGGCCTTGATCTCTTCGTCGTCGATCATGCGGCCCTGCTCCAGATCAATCAGGAACATCTTGCCGGGCTGCAAACGCCATTTGCGAACGATTTTGTGCTCAGGAATCGGCAACACGCCCGATTCTGATGCCATGATGACCAGATCATCGTCGGTGACGCAATAACGCGCCGGACGCAGGCCGTTGCGGTCCAGCGTGGCACCAATCTGGCGGCCATCGGTGAAGACGATAGAGGCCGGGCCATCCCAGGGCTCCAGCATCGCCGCGTGGTATTCATAGAAGGCCTTGCGGTGCTCGTCCATCGTGGTGTGCTGCTCCCAAGGCTCGGGAATCATCATCATCACGGCCTGGCTGATGGGGTAGCCCGACATCGTCAGCAGCTCTAGGCAGTTGTCAAAAGTGGCGGTGTCGGACTGGTCGGCAAAGCTGATCGGGTAAAGCTTTTGCAGATCAGCACCCAGCACTGGCGACGACATCACGCCTTCACGCGCTTTCATCCAGTTGTAGTTGCCCTTGACAGTGTTGATCTCGCCGTTGTGGGCGACGTAGCGGTAGGGGTGGGCCAGCGGCCACTCAGGGAAGGTGTTGGTACTGAAACGCTGATGCACCAGGCAGAGCGCCGATACACAGCGCTCGTCGGTCAAATCAAGGTAGTAGGTACCCACCTGGTTGGCCAGCAGCAAGCCCTTATAGACCACCGTGCGGCTGGACATACTGGGCACGTAATACTCTTTGCTGTGCGTCAGATGCAGGTTCTGGATCGCCCGGCTGGCGGTTTTACGGATCACGTACAGCTTGCGCTCAAGTGCGTCCTGCACGATGACATCGTTGCCACGGCCAATGAATATCTGCCGCAGTATGGGTTCTTTTTCACGCACGGTGGGTGACATCGGCATGTCACGGTTGACGGGCACATCGCGCCAGCCCAGCAGCACCTGGCCCTCAGCCTTGACGGCGCGCTCAAGCGCCTGCTCGCAAGCCAGGCGCGAAGCGTGCTCTTTCGGCAAAAACACCATGCCCACGCCATACTCGCCAGGCGGCGGCAAATTGACACCCTGTTTGGCCAACTCTTCACGGTACAGCGCATCCGGCAGCTGGATCAGTATGCCCGCGCCATCACCCATGAGCTTGTCGGCACCTACAGCACCTCGATGATCCAGATTTTCAAGAATCTTCAAGCCCTGCTGGACGATGGCGTGGGTTTTATGCCCCTTGATGTGCGCAACAAAGCCAACGCCGCAGGCGTCGTGTTCGTTTGCAGGGGAGTACAAACCATGTTCGTGGAAATCTTTAATTTCAGCAGCCGTCGTCATGGCGCACTCCTAGTCAATTTATTCGCGGGATAGAGATTATAAATCCTTTAATTGGGGTCAGAGTCCAATTAATTTCCAATTGAATTGGTCATCATTTAATTAGGGTCAGATTAATTTAGTTAAAATTTCCAATGAAATCAATCATGTTTTACGAGTTACTGTCAATGGACGGCTTACCAAAAGGTCGCCCAGCCTGGATTTTTTGAATCCGTCGCGCGGTCTGTTTTTGTAAATCAGCAACAAACGCCGCCTCACCCAGCGCCCAACCACTGAGCGTAGCTTTGGTCAGAGCGGCCTGGCTGTCAGGGCTGATGCCTGCCTGCACCATATCAAAGTAGGCAGCCTCGCGTCCAAAAGGTGTGTTGGCCAATGACCAAAAAAGTGGATGCGGCGTGATGAGTTTGTCCGAACGCAGGCCCACATAGTGCCCGTGACTGGACCATGGGTAGTCTTTTGGATCAGGCACCATACCGGCACGCACCGGGTTAAGGTCGATGTAGGCCATGCAGGTCAGCAGGTATTGATCGGTCTGGATCAAGGTTGAGCGGTAACGCCCATCCCACAAAGTGCCCGTGCGGCCCTGCAAATCGTTGAAATAACGAACATAACTGCGGCCTACGGCCTGCATCATCTGCGGCAGGCCGGTGTCAGTCTGCGGCGTGGCCAGCAGATGAAAGTGATTCCCCATCAGCACATAGGCATGGATAGAGATTTCAAACTTTCTGGCGTTTTCGTGCAGCAACTCCAGCAAATACAGGTAATCGGCACTGCTGTTAAAAATCGCCTGCCGATTGTTCCCACGCTGAATGATGTGGTGCGGGTAGTCGGGCAGCGTTAGTCGGGGGAGGCGAGCCATGAGAGCTTTTTCTGTCTAAACGCTCAGTTTAATTGGAGTCTGACCCCAATTATGCTTTGTCAAACTGAAAAACCGCATGCCCCATAAGGCGCTCATGCTCTCTAGTGGCAAAGCGGTCTGTCATGCCGGCAATGTAGTCAGCCACGACGCGCTCTGGTTTGGCGGCCGTGCGCTGCTCATCAAGCCCATCAAAGCGATCAATATGCGCTTGCGGCATTTGCAGCGGGTCAGCCATATAGGCCTTGAACAAATCACGTACCAACTGCTGCGCGGTTTGCATGGTCTCAACCACTTGCGAGTGGCGGTACAGGTTCTGGTGCAAAAAACGCTTGAGCGATGAAGACTGCAGCGCCATGTCTTCGCTGAAACAGACCAGTGCGGTGTGCCGCCGCACGTCATCAACGCTTTGCACGTTTGCGCCGTGCAGTGCCTGCCGGGTTGCATCCATCACGTTGTAGACCTGGGCACTGAGCATCCGGCGTATGGTCTCAAACAGCAATCTGCGGCCCCCCAGGTGCGGGTGCGCCAACACCGCTTCCTTGCGGTATTGACTGAACAGCGCGACATCTTCGAGCTGCTCCATGCGCAGCAAGCCCGAGCGCACACCGTCGTCAATGTCGTGGGCGTTGTAGGCGATTTCATCTGCCAGGTTGGCCAATTGCGCCTCAAGACCCGGTTGCCGCCATTGCGGCCCGGACGCAGGTTCAAGAAAACGCTGTGCCACGCCGCCAGGTTCGCGGGCTTCGATGTGCCGCGCATTACGGCGTGAACAATGCTTGAGAATGCCTTCGCGGGTTTCAAAGCTGAGGTTCAGGCCGTTGTAGTCGGGGTAGCGCTCTTCAAGCGCATCAACCACCCGCAGGCTTTGCAGGTTGTGCTCAAACCCGGCGCTATCCGGGTTATGGGCTTTCAAACAATTGTTCAGGGCATCCTGACCCGCATGACCGAATGGGGTATGTCCCAGGTCGTGCGCCAGCGCGATGGCCTCTACCAGGTCTTCATTGAGGTCCAGGCTGCGGGCAATCGAACGGCCCAGCTGGGCGACCTCCAGCGAATGCGTCAGTCGGGTACGAAAAAGATCACCCTCGTGGTTTAAAAAAACCTGGGTTTTATAGACCAGTCGGCGGAAAGCGGTGGAGTGGACAATGCGGTCGCGGTCGCGCTGGAAGTCAGAGCGGGTTGGGGCAACCGCCTCGGGCAAGCGCCGACCGCGCGTCAACACCGGATCACATGCGAAGACCGCCAAAGTCATAAAATCACACGCAGCAGGCGTCGATCACTTCACGAACCAACGCATCCGGCGCGCTGCCGACTTTTGCTTTGCCCGGGCCTTGAAGCAACACAAAACGAATTTCACCCCCCTCAGATTTTTTATCCACCCGCATCAAGTCAAGGTAGCGTCCGGCGTTGTCGCTGCCAGAGAGCTTTGGCCCCTTGACGGGAAGCCCCGCACGCGCGATCAGTTTGACGAGACGCTCGACAAAAGCCTTATCGACAAGGCCAAGCCGCTGTGACAGGTGTGCAGCCATCACCATGCCGCAACCGACAGCCTCGCCGTGCAGCCACTCACCGTAGCCAAGACCCGATTCAATGGCGTGGCCAAAGGTATGACCAAAATTCAGAATGGCACGCAGGCCTTGCTCGCGCTCGTCTTGCCCGACCACCCAGGCCTTGATTTCACAACTGCGTTTAATGGCATAAGCCAGTGCAGCCGGATCACGCGCCAGCAGCGCAGCCAGATTCGCCTCAATCCAGTCCAGAAAAGCCAGGTCGGCAATCGGCCCGTACTTGATGATCTCGGCCAGCCCGGCACTCAGCTCGCGCGCAGGCAGTGTTGTCAATACATCGAGATCACAGACCACCATCTGTGGCTGGTAGAAAGCGCCAATCATGTTTTTACCGAGCGGATGATTGATGCCAGTCTTGCCGCCCACGGAGGAATCAACCTGTGCCAGCAGCGTGGTCGGCACTTGCACAAAAGGCACGCCGCGCATATAGCTGGCGGCAGCGAATCCAGTCATGTCACCCACCACGCCACCGCCCAATGCAAACAGCACGGTTTTTCGGTCACACGTGTTTTGCAACAGCACGTCAAAAATCAGTTGCAGCGTTGGCCAGTCTTTGTGCCCTTCGCCGTCAGGCAAGGTCAGCAGCAGCACCTTGCCATAACGGCTCTGTAGGGCCGCCTGAAGCTGCGCCGCATACAGCGGTGCCACGGTCGTATTGGAAACAATCAGCGCGCAACTGGCCGCTGGCAGGTGCTGATAAGTTGCAGCATCACCCAGCAGGCCCGAACCGATGGTGATGGGGTATGAGCGCTCGCCCAGATGGATATGAACAGCGGTACCCAGATTGGTACCCAGAGCGATGCCACTCGAATGAAGATTAGGCACTGGATTTTCTTGCATAGCCCTCAAGTGTAAAACTACTGACGGCAAGCCCGGTAGGTTATTGGGGTCAGACCCCAATAACCCCAGCTTATCGCGTGGGAACAATGCCGGCCAGCTCCAGTTGCATCAGGATCATGTTGACCAATGTGGACACCGACGGACGACCCGTTTCAATCACAAAGTGTGCGGTCTCGCGGTAAAGCGGATCGCGTACGCTATACAGCTCCCGCAAACGCGAGAGTGGGTCTGAGACCTGGAGCAAAGGGCGATTCTGGTCGTGGCGCAAGCGGCGAAATACGTCTTCGGGTGCAGAGTGAAGATAAATGGCATGCGTGCGCTGCCGCAAGTGCTCACGGTTGACGTCTCGCAAAATGGCACCGCCGCCTGTGGCCAGAACGTATGCGCTGCGCTGCGTCAACTCGTCGATAACGTCGGCTTCAAGATCGCGAAATGAGGACTCGCCTTCACGCTCGAAGAACTCACGGATGGAGCAACCAACCCGCTGCTCGATGACTTGATCCGAGTCAATGAATTTCAGATCCAGCCGTCTGGCAAGCTGGCGACCTACCGTTGATTTACCTGAGCCAGGCAAACCCACGCAGGCGATTCGGATTGGCTGCTCATTCACGTTGTCATTCACGCTGTAATTTGAGATGTTGTCAATCATCCAACCCGTATCCATCTCCAGCCAGCACTCCAGCTCAACGCAGAGCCACGCCGCTGGAAATGATTTTCGGCGAGATAAAGATCAGCAACTCCGTCTTGTTAGCCGTACGCGTTCTGGTTTTGAACAGGTTGCCGATCCCCGGCAGATCCCCCAGCAGCGGAACCTTGGTGACATCCTCTTGCTCATTCTGTTCAAAAATGCCGGCAATCACAACTGTTCCACCATTCTCGACAAGTACCTGAGTCTTCACACGTTTCGTGTTTATTGCAAGTCCGGCAGTAGTAGCTTGGCCGACTGAATTCTTGGTTATTTCCAAGTCCATGATAACGCTACCCTCAGGGGTAATTTGAGGTGTTACTTTTAACGCTAGATTGGCTTTAATGAACTCAATAGAAGTTGCGCCTGAAGTTGTCGCTTTCTGAAAAGGAATTTCTACGCCCTGCTCGACAGATGCCTCCTTTTGATCTGCCGTTAATATTCTGGGGCTGGACACAATCTTGCCCTTGCCGTCGGCTTCCATCGCTGAAATCTCAAGATTCAAGAGTCTTGTTAGCGAAGAATTAAACAAGGAAAGCGCAAAAGTCGCCGCAGGAAAACCGCTTTGGCCGACTGCAGGCAAGTTGACAAAATCGCCGATGGTGGTTCCAACATTGCCCAACGCCGAACCTGGCGCCAACGCCGAAGTGGGTGTTTTATACGTTGCACCAAACTGCATATTCCGGTTTCCATTTAAGGTGAAGGGCCGCCCGCCCAGTCTGACACCCAATGACTTGCCAAAGGTGTCGGCGGCTTCAACAATGCGCGCCTCAATCAGTACCTGACGTACGGGGATATCTATCTTTGTAATAAAGCTCTGCACCTGCTCCAACCTCGACGGGATGTCGGTGACAAACAACTGGTTCGTTCTGGCTTCCGCAATCGCGCTGCCGCGGTTCGATAGAATTCTGGCGCTGGTCGGTCCAGTGCCACCCGCTGCGATTTGCGCGCTGATGTCGACCGCTTTGGCATAGTTGATCTGGAAAGACTGCGTGCGCACCGACTCCAGGGTCTGGAGCGCGTTGCGCGACTCCAGATCGAGCTTGTCCTTGGCAGCCAGTTCATCCTTGGGCGCAATCAGCAACACAGTACCGGTTTTCCGCATGCCCAGTCCCTTGGCCTGCAAAATAATATCCAGCGCCTGGTCCCACGGCACATCCTTCAGGCGCATGGTCACGTTGCCTGTCACCGTATCAGCGAGCACGACGTTGAAGTTGGTGAAGTCTGCGATAACCTGCAGCAGGGAGCGAATTTCAATGTTCTGGAAGTTCAGCGACAGCTTTTCACCGGTGTAGCCCGGACCCTGCGACAGCTTGGACTCGTCCACCTTTTGCTGGCGCACCTCAACCACGAACTGGTTATCGCTTTGATACGCGCTGTGCTCCCACTGGCCCTTGGGCTCTATGACCATGCGGACTTTGTCACCGGTTTGGAAAGTAGTCACCGTTTGAATAGGGGTGCCGAAATCAGCCACATCGAGGCGGCGACGCAGGCCCTCGGGTAATGCTGTTTTCAGAAACTCCACCACCAACGTCTGTCCCTGCTGGCGGATGTCAACGCCAACTTGGTTGTTGGGAAGATCCACCACGATGCGTCCGGAGCTGTCCGTACCACGCCTGAAGTCGATATCCTTCAAAGGCAAAACATCACGATTGCGGTTTTCTGAAAATACCGGCGGAGCGATGGCCGTAGGCGCAGCCGCCACTACAGGATTCAGCGTGATGAAGAGTGATTTGCCCTGAATTTCCGCCTTGTAGGTCGCTGAGGTCTTGAGGTTTAGAACCACCCGCGTTCTTTCCCCCGCCTGAACCACATTGGCTGAACGCAAATTACCCAGATTGATAGCCACGATCGAGCGCCCCATGGCATTGTTGATTCCTGGGAAATCGAGCGCAATACGCGCTGGCGACTGGATGCTGAAACCGGTTGGAACTGCCGTCAATGGCTCGGTCAGATCAATCCGAATAACCTCCACGTCACCCTGAAGCGATGCGCTCACGGCTTGTATGGCATTGCCCGCCGCAGGAGCCTGCGCCCAAACAGAAAAAGAAAGCGAAGCCACCAGCAGAAAGCCCAAAACGGATGCGCTACTGAAAAACACATCCGGTAAACCTCGCAAGCGGCTGGTTCCAGCAGCGGCTTTTAATACCGATGTTTGCACGTTCATTTTGATCCCTCTTGAAGCTGTAAAGTCGCCTGTCGCTCTATCCATTCGCCGGCAGCATCTTGCACGATTTCGCGCAGCGTGACACCGGTCTCGGAGACCTTGGTGATGCGGCCATAGTTCTGGCCCAGATAATGACCCACTCGAACCTGGTAGAGCAGGTTTTCAACCCGCACCAGGGCAACCGTTTGGCCGGCTTTTATCAGGCTGCCCACCATCGCGACCGCATCGAGCGGCATGGCTTCCAGCGGCTCTTTGCGCCGACTCAGCTCGGGGGCAACAAGGGCCGCGTTGGCTGTCGCCTGATGGGAGTCGCGGTTCAGCGCCTGCGCCAGTTTCTGCCTGCTGAAAGGCTCTATGGAGCCCTCTTCGGTGTAAGCCTGCGGAGAAAATTTGGTCGGCTCCGGCAAGCGCTCGACCCGGGGTTTACTCAAGTTTCGCTGGGCCGTCATCCACTGCTGCAACTCATCATCACCGGACGAGCTGCACGCCGACAGCCCGAGCAGCAGCGACAAAAACGCCAGGCTAAATACTTGCCTGCAAGAGATCATTTTTTGCTTCCTTTTGCAGCGCCAGCGGCCTTGCGCTGCAAGGCTTGCTCATCGTTGTCAAGATAGCGGAAGGTTTTTGCCGTGGTGTCCAGGGTCAGCGTGCCATCTTTGGTGGGCACAAGGGACAAATTATTCAAGGTAACAATGCGCGAAAGATTGGCAATGTCAGCCGCAAATGCGCCTATGTCGTGGTAGCGCCCGGTCACGCGCACCGCAATCGGCAGCTCGGCGTAATACTCTTTCACACTGACCTGGCCTGGCCGGAACAACTCGAACTGCAAGCTGCGCCCCAGCCCCGCCTGATTGATGTCCGACAACAAGGCATCCATTTCCGACTTGCTTGGCAACTGCTTTTCAAGCTGGGTAACGTATTGCTGGACTTGCTCACGTTGTTTTTTCAGCGCATCAAGGCTGGCGGCCTGAGTTAACTTTTTCGTGAAGTCTGCCCTCAGGGTGACCTCTTTGCCGCGCTCTGCCGTCAACTCTTCGTCAGACGAGCTTAACCAGACAAACCACAGACCCGCAACAACAACCAGCGTCACGGCCGCGCACAAGGCATAGCGCGGCAATGCAGGCCAGGAAGACGGGTCGTTCGGATTAAGTCCTGCGAACTGCGCTTTCAGCTTGTCCTGAATGTCAGCGAAATCAATACCGGGTTTTGGAATTTTTGCCATGTTCAAACCTGTCTCAAGCCTTTGGACCTGGCGCAGCCAAAGCTGAAGGTTTTGCTTGATCGCTCGCCCGTTTGAGCGTTACACGCATAGCAAAATTCGACACGCGCCGTTGATCTCGTGCACTCAGGGGAACCGGCGCAGCCGTGATTTCAACCAGTTCCGGCTTGTTTAGCCAGACGCTGTTGTTGGCAAGGTTGCGCAACAACTCGGATACCCGTTCATTCGATTGCGCCACACCTGTGATGAGCACTGTCTGGTTATCCTGCTTCATGCTGTTGATATAAACCCCATCCGGCAGCTGCTTGACGAGTTCAGCCAGCAGATAGACCGGCATATTGCGGTTACCCTGAAGGTCTTCAACCGCATTTTGCCGGGCCCTCAGCGCAGCAATCTCCTGTTGCAGCCCAGAGATATCCTTGATTTTCCCCTCAAGTTTCGAAATCTCAGTTTGCAGCAAGGTATTTTTGTCTTTTTGTCCCACGATTTGTGTCTCGTACCACGAATAAACAGCAGCGCAAATGAGTCCGCCGATAAACGCCGCAATACCGAGTGCAATGAAAAACAGCTCGCGCTTGCGCTTGCGCGCAGCGTCACGGTGGGGCAGCAGGTTGATCAAGATCACCGCATAAACCTCCGCAAAGCCAGACCACATGAGGTCAGGTACGAAGCCGCTTCACGCCGCATTTTCTTTTCACGGACGTTCGCTGCTATGGTCATGCCCTGAAAAGGATTGGCTCTCATGCTGGCGAATGTTGTGTGCCGCGTGACCGACTCGGTCAGGCCAGCAAGCGCTGACGACCCGCCCGCCAGCAGACAATAGTCAACCTTGTGGTGCGGCGTGCTGGTAAAGAAAAACTGCAGCGCACGCCCAATCTCCTGGGCCATGCTTTCGACAAAAGGCTTTAGCACGCCCGACTCGTAGTCCTCAGGCAAATCACCGCTGCATTTCTTGCTTTCGGCTTCTTCCGGGGAAAAACCATATTGCCGCACGATCAGTTGCGTCAGTTGCGCTCCGCCAAACGCTTGGTCGCGCTCATAAAGGACTTCATCATTCTGGATGACCTGCATACTGGTGGTCAGCGCACCAACCTCAAACAGCGCCACTATGATGTCCACGCCCTGGTTGGGCAAATTTTCAATCAGGCGCGCAGTCGCCAGCCTGGATGCATAGGACTCAACGTCGACAACAATGAGTTTGAGGCCAGCGGCCTCCGCCAGACCTTGACGATCCTGCACTTTTTCCTTACGGGAAGCGGCAATCAGCACCTCCACATCGCCGCCTGAAGTAGCGCTAGTGCCGACCACGCAAAAGTCAAGACTTACCTCGTCAAGTGAGAACGGAATGTACTGGTTGGCTTCGGATTCAACTTGGATTTCGAGTTCAGACTCGGTCAATCCACCCGGCAAAACTATTTTTTTGGTAATCACAGCAGAGGCTGGCAATGCCATGGCGACCTGCTTGGTGCGCGTTCCGCTCTTTTTGACCAGGCGCCTGACGGCCTCGGCCACCGCATCGAATTTTTCGACATTGCCGTCAGTGATCCAACCCCGCTCCAGCGGCTCGATGGCGCAGCGATCGAGCACCAGCTTACCGGCCTTGTCCCGACTCAGCTCCACCAGCTTTACGCTGGATGACGAGATGTCAAGCCCCAGCAAAGGTGGCTCTTGACGGTTGAATAACGACCCCAGTGAGATCAAGACTGCCCCAAATGGCGGCTAATGAGTAGCCTTGCATACTTAAGAAATGACTTGAATATTATCAGCAAGCTCCTTTACGATTGCACCTATGCCGCCAAACTCCTCTTCGCCAGCCACGCCTGACTCAAGCCCCAAGCCAACAGCAGGCTCACAACGCCCCTCTCGCCCTATGTGGCAGCGCCTGCTTCTCAAAATGTTTTTTTGGGCTGCCGGGCTGGCGCTGGCCGGGGCCTTGAGCGTCCTGATGATAGGCGCGGTGGCACTTTCAGCGGCCTACCCCAACCTGCCGGATATCTCCGACCTGTCGGATTACCGGCCCAAGTTGCCGATGCGGATTTACTCGGCTGATGGCGTGATGATTGGTGAGTTTGGTCAAGAACGCCGCAGCCTGACCCCGATCAAAGACATTCCGCAAGTTATGAAAAATGCCGTACTGGCGATTGAAGATGCGCGCTTTTTTTCGCACGGCGGTGTTGACTACCTTGGCGTTATTCGCGCCGGCCTGGCCAATGTGGGGCGAGCCAAAAGCCAGGGAGCATCGACCATCACCATGCAGGTAGCCCGCAATGTCTACCTGTCTTCAGAGAAGACTTACAAGCGCAAGCTCTACGAAATTTTGCTCACCTTCAAGCTCGAACACCTGCTCACCAAAGACCAGATTCTCGAAATCTACATGAACCAAATTTTTCTGGGCAACCGGGCTTATGGTTTCGCCGCGGCATCCGAGACCTATTTTGGCAAGCCGCTCAAAGATATCACGATAGCCGAGGCAGCCATGCTGGCGGGCCTGCCCAAGGCGCCGTCTGCCTATAACCCCATCATCAACCCGAAACGCGCCAAGGCGCGGCAGCTCCACATTATTGAGCGTATGCAGGACAACGGTTTCATCACAAAAGAGCAGGAAATTGCGGCCAAAGCAGAAGTTCTCAATGTCAAAACCGGGCCAGACGCAGTCCGTGTACACGCCGAACACGTGGCAGAAACCGTGCGTCAACTGGTCTTCAACCAGTATGGTGACCAGACCTATACGCGCGGCCTGAACGTCTACACCACCTTGCTGGCGACAGACCAAGCAACGGCTTACAAGGCCCTGCGTAAGGGCATCATGGACTACGAGCGCCGCCAGCTATACCGCGGCCCCGAAAAATTTATTCAGCTGCCGGCTGACCCGCAGAAAGCAGAAGATGCGATTGACGACGCGCTGACAGACAGCCCGGACAACGACGACATCATGTCAGCGGTTGTGCTGGAGGCCAATCCCAGGCGCATTCTGGCGATGCGGCAAAACAGCGAAAGCATTGAAATCACAGGCGACGGGCTAAAACCTGCGCAGTCCGGGCTAGCCGACAAGGCCGCACCGAATATTCGCATTCGTAGAGGGTCCGTGATCCGGATTGCAAAAACACCCAAAAACACCTGGGAAATTACCCAGCTGCCTAAAGTTGAAGCTGCCTTTGTTGCGCTGGATCCCAGGGATGGTGCCATCAAGGCCCTGGTCGGTGGTTTTGATTTTGAGAAAAACAAATTCAACCACGTCACGCAAGCATGGCGGCAACCAGGCTCCAGTTTCAAGCCTTTTATCTACTCTGCCGCACTTGAAAAAGGCTTCACACCGGCCACCGTGGTCAATGATGCGCCGCTGTTTTTTGATGCCGGCGTCACAGGCGGTCAGCCGTGGGAGCCGAAAAATTACGACGGCAAGTTTGAAGGCCCGATGAATTTACGAGACGCGCTGAAGAAATCAAAAAACATGGTTTCCATCCGCATCCTTCAGTCCATAGGTGCGCCCTATGCGCAGGACTGGATCACGAATTTCGGGTTTGAGACCGAAAAACACCCCGCCTACCTGACGATGGCACTGGGCGCAGGTTCCGTCACACCCATGCAGATGGCCATAGGCTATTCAGTATTCGCAAACGGCGGCTACCGCGTCAATCCTTACCTCATCACCAAAATCACTGACCAAAAAGGCAAGGTACTGGTAGAGATCAAAAAGCCGCAGCTTGACGAATCCACACGCGGCATTGACGCGCGCAATGCGTTCATCATATCGAGCCTGCTGCAAGAGGTCGCGCGATCAGGCACGGCTGCCAGAGCACAGGCCACGCTCAAACGGCCAGACCTCTACGGCAAAACCGGCACCACCAACGACTCGATAGACACTTGGTTTGTCGGCTTTCAACCCACCTTGGTGGCGGCAGTGTGGATGGGCTTTGACACGCCCAAAAACCTCGGCGACCACGAAACGGGTGGGGGTTTAAGTCTGCCGGTCTGGATTGACTTCATGGCCTCAGCCCTGAAGGGCGTGCCCGTTAGCCAGCCTCCAGTGCCGGAAGGTGTCGTCAATATTGGCGGTGAATGGTATTACGACGAATATGCCAAAGGCTCAGGCGTGAGCAGCGTCGGACTGCAAGACCCAGCAGCACAGCAACCGGCTGCGCCTGGCGCACCCGCAGTACCGATTTCTGTGTTGCCGCCCGCTGATGAGAGAAAGCGGATTCTTGATCTGTTCAGGAACTAAACAGCAGAGCGCGCCCGGACTGCTCGCTGGCATAGCGCGAGAGCGCAGCGAAAAATTCACTACTGTCTTTGGTATCGCACCACTGGTTATCGTGAAATTTATAGTGAAAACCGCCCGCCTTGGCCGCCATCCAGATTTCCTGCAACGGTTTTTGCAGATTGATGATGACCTGGCTGCGGTTGGCAAAGCTCAAAGTGATCATGCCACCCGTTCGCTGGTTGTCGATGTCGGCATCGGTCTCATCGTTGATCCGGTCGCACGCCAGTTCAACCGCCTTTAGCGCGGCTTCGGCATGCGCCAGATATTCAAGCTCAGTCATTACAATCCAATGATGGTTTCTTCACTTCAAATTTTAGGCCTACAAGCCAAAACCACTTGCCGTTGTGGGTCTGCGGCCTTCATGCTTGCAGTGTTGACTGCGCTATTTGCAGTGTTCGTGCTTGCCGGTTGCGGGCAAAAAGGCCCCTTGTTCCTGCCGGTCATACCTGCCGCTCCAGCAGCTTCGTTGTTAGCGCCACCCGTACTGGTCAGTCCTGTGGCCAGTACTGTGGCCGCTCCAGCGCATCCAGCCTCAGCTTCAAAATGAACACGCTAGGCGATAAGCAGGCCATGCTGCCTGGCCACCCGTTTGTAGCGTATCGCGGCGATGCGCTTTATGTGGAAGATGTAGCCCTTGACGCATTGGCCGCTACCCACGGCACGCCGTTGTTCGTGTACTCCAAAGCCGCCATGCTGGCCGCCCTTGCTGCCTATCAGCGCGGTTTTGCAGGCCGCAATGCGCAGATCTGCTACGCCATGAAAGCGAATTCTTCGCTCGCTGTGTTGCAGGTATTTGCCAGGGCAGGTTGCGGCTTTGACATCGTCTCTGGCGGTGAGTTGGATCGTGTGCTGGCTGCGGGTGGTATTGCTAAAAAAGTTATTTTCTCCGGTGTCGGAAAGACACGCGCCGAGATCAGCCGGGCATTAACAGTCGGCATTGGCTGCTTCAATGTCGAGAGCGAAGCCGAGCTGGATGTGCTGTCCGATGTTGCATGCACGCTGGGCTTGCGCGCGCCAGTCAGCATTCGCGTCAATCCGAATGTAGACCCCAAGACCCATCCGTATATTTCTACTGGTCTCAAGGGCAATAAATTCGGCGTGGCGCATGAAGACGCATTGCGCATTTACCAACATGCCGCGTCACTCAAAGGCCTGAGTGTGGTCGGCATTGACTGCCACATCGGCTCGCAAATCACAGATAGCACACCCTACCTTGATGCCATGGACCGAGTTCTTGAACTGGTAGCCGCGATTGAAGGCGCCGGCATCACCTTGCAGCACATCGACTTTGGCGGCGGTCTGGGTATCAACTACAACCACGATACGCCACCGCAAGCAGACGATCTGTGGCGGCACCTACTCGCCAAAATCGACGCGCTAGGCTATGGCCATAAAAAACTGATGATTGAGCCCGGCCGTTCACTGGTCGGCAATGCCGGCGTCTGCCTGACCGAGGTGCTTTACCTCAAACCCGGCGAGCAAAAGAATTTTTGCATCATTGACGCAGCGATGAACGACCTGCCCCGTCCGGCCATGTACCAGGCCTTTCATGCCATCGTGCCGGTTACCGCAAATAGCCAAGGCATTGCGTCAGCTACCTATGACGTGGTGGGTCCGGTGTGCGAAAGCGGGGACTGGATAGGCCGCGACCGCGAACTGGCGCTCAAAGCTGGCGACAAGCTCGCGGTACTGTCAGCTGGCGCTTATTGCATGAGCATGGCCAGCAACTACAACACGCGAGGCCGTGCGGCCGAGCTGCTGGTCGATGGTGCTGCGGTACACGTCATCAGGCAGCGTGAAACATCAAATGACCAGATGCGGCACGAAAAGCTGGTGCGCTGACCAGCTAGAACGCCTTGAAATAGGGGGTTTTGGGGTCAGAGCCCAAATTCACCGAGCCTTGAGTTATTGGGCTGTGGCCATTTTTTGCTGATGAATTGCTGTACACGCCAGCCCAGCAGCAGCGTAATGATGGCGGCATAGACAAACACTTCGGCAAAATCGTTTTTGCCCGAGCGCATCCAGAAAAAATGCAGGATGCCCAGACCGGCGATCAGGTACACCAGCTTGTGCAGCATTTGCCAGCGCCTGGCGCCCAGCTTTCGGATGGCCGCGTTGAACGAGGTCGCTGCCAGCGGTGTCAGCAATAAAAAAGCCGAAAATCCCACCAGAATGAACGGGCGCTTGATGATGTCCTTGACGATATCGGCGACATCAAAACCCATGTCAAACCAGCTGTAACTGAGCAGGTGAATGGCCACATAAAAATAAACAAACAGCCCCAGCATACGACGAAAGCGCAGCAGCATGGGCGTGTTGCTGATAACCTTTAAAGGGGTCACTGCGAGCACGATGCAGATAAAGCGCAATGTCCAGTCACCCGTCGCGCGAATCAGTGCCTCGGCCGGGTTAGCGCCTAGTTGATTGGCGAACGCGCGGTAAACCAGCCACGCAAAGGGGAGCAGGCAAATCGTAAACAACACCGGTTTGGCTACGCGATGCAGCAGTAGCTTTTGGCGGGAGATCATTGCAAAACTCTTAAAAGAATTTTTTCAGGTCCATGCCTGCGTACATCTGCCCGACTTGCGCCTCGTAGCCATTGAACATCAAGGTTTTGCGCTGCTTGACAAACAGGCCGTCTTCGCCAATCCGGCGCTCGGTCGCCTGGCTCCAGCGCGGGTGGTCAACGTTCGGGTTCACGTTGGAATAAAAGCCGTATTCGTTGGCAGCGGCCTTGACCCACGCAGTGCGCGGCTCTTTGTCGGTAAAGCGTATTTTGACAAGGCTCTTGCCGCTTTTGAAACCATATTTCCAAGGCACCACCAGGCGTACCGGCGCGCCGCTCTGGTTCGGCAGAACTTCGCCATACATGCCGAACGAAAGAAGTGTCAGCGGGTGCATCGCTTCGTCCATGCGCAGTGCCTCGACATACGGCCAGTCAATCACGCGTGACCCAAGAAAAGGCATAGTCTTAGGGTCGGCCTGTGTGATGAACTCAACGTACTTGGCGCTGCCCAGTGGCTCGACTTTTTTAATCAGCTCTGACAGCGAATAGCCAACCCACGGAATCACCATCGACCAGCCTTCGACGCAGCGCATACGGTAGATGCGCTCTTCTTGCGCACTGAGCTTGAGCAGGTCCTCAATCGCATAGGTTTTGGGCTGTTTGACCAGTCCTTCAATCGCCACTGTCCATGGCTTGGTGACCAGGGTGTGGGCATTTTTGGCCGGATCCGATTTGTCGGTGCCAAACTCATAAAAATTGTTGTACGTCGTCACGTCTTTGTAATCCGTGACTTTTTCCATCGTGACCGCACCCGCCACACCGGACTTGGCACCGGGCAATGCGGCCAGTTTTCCAGGCTTGGCCACGCTTTGCGCCAGCGCCTCGCGCCCGGCCCATGAAGCCGCGGCCACACCGGCGGCGCCTGTCGCCATCAGTTTGATCAGCTCACGCCGGCCTTGGTAGATGCCCTGTGGCGTGATGTCGCTCGAAACAGCCTGACTAAAGCCATTGTGATCGGTTTTGATCAGCATGCTGGGTCCTTGTCGTTTTGAGTAATTGATAGTTAGTCTTGATACGCAGCGACTTCTTACAAGAATTCAAACCCGGGTTACAAGGTTTCGTAACTGTGCAAACCGGACAGGAACAGTAAGGCTAGCGGACCTCGCGATCAATCACCACGGTGATCCCGGATGCGCTGTTGGCGATGGGGGCGCTCAGTCCCTGGAAGTCACCGGGTTGGGGATTGGCATTCGCGGACTTCGAGATGCGGGCCCCGACGACGACCTGCGGGAAACTCGACAGGTTGATACCCGGGGCCATTGCCATCGAATCGTCAAGCAAGAAAGTTACCGGTAATTCGTGCACTTGTTTGCGCAGTATCGCCAGCGGCATGCGCGATCCCTCGGCGGCCCTGGCAAAGATAAATACGGTGTCGGTGGGGGCGACTTTCGCAGCCAGTTCCGGAGCGAGTTTGACCACGCCTTTCACGCTGCCCGCTGCCGCGGCTGTGCTCGCGCTGCGTGGGGCGGCGGGCACGCTTGCCTTGCCCAGCGTTCGCGCTTCAGCCAGGCTGGCGTTGACCATACGGGCAAATTCGGAATCAGGGGGCGCCAGCCGCAGGGCCATTTCCCAGTATTCGACGGCCCTGGGATAGTTTTTGTTGTCAAAGGCCAGGCTGCCGGCCAGCGCCAATGCCTTGCTATTGTCGGGATCAATTTGCAGCGCGCGTGCGATCAGCTTTTCCGGTTCGCCCTGCAGACGGCCTTGCACCATCGCCAGCGTATCGGCATATTCCGCGAGCAACTGCGCGTCATTCGGCGACTGCTTTGCGGCGCCGGCATAGGCGGAGGCGGCCTGGTCGAAGCGTCCCAGCGCGTTGTAGGAGCGCGCCAGTATGACCCATCCTTCGACGTTGTCCGGATTGTTCTGGAGGCGCGTCGCGAGCCGCTGGACCATTTCCTCGATTTGCTCGGCAGTGACCTCTTGCTCAGGCCCGCGCGCATCCACGCCCTGTCCCGGAACCAGCGCCTGGGGACTGCCGGCAACGAGATAGATCGCTACCGCGCACAGTGGCAGCGCCAGTCCCAGCATGATCGCGCTGGCGCGTCCCAGCCGCGGCCGGTCTGCAGCGGTGTCGTCCGTACCCACGTCCTCCAGCAGGCGGGCTTCGAGTTCGCGCCGTGCCTTCTCGTAGTGCTCCGCGTTCAATGTTCCGGACTTCAGATCGGCTTCGAGTTCCCTGATCTGATCGCGGCAGAGCGTGATGTTGACGGCTTTGCGTGAAACGCCTTGCGCGGACGGGTTCCGCAGCAGAGGCGGTACGATGAAAAGCAGGGCGCCAATGAGCAGCAGAGCGCTGACGATCAGAAACACAGTCATGGTTTGTCCGCTTCGCTGTCGGCGGCCAGCAGCTTCGCTGCACGCGCGTGTTCGGCTTCGCCCAGTTCGTCCAGTTGGTTTCCCGGCGCGCGCCGGCGTGTCTGATTAAAGAACAGTGTGAACAGGCCCACCGCAAGCAGCAATAACGGCCCCAGCCACAGCAGCAGGGTGCTGGCCTTGAAGGGCGGGCGATAGCGCACGAAATCGCCATAGCGCGCCACCATGAAATCAAGGATTTCCCGGTCACTTGTTCCCTGTCTCATTTGTTCGCGCACCTGGTTCTTGAGGTCGATAGCGAGCGGGGCATTCGACTCCGCGATGGTCTGGTTCTGGCAGACCAGGCAGCGCAGCTCGCCGGCGAGTGCGTTTACCCGCTGCTCAAGCGCTGGATCTTCCGCCGCCAGTGCTGCCTGCCTGCCGGAAGCGGCGCTGCCCAGGAGCAGCAGGAACGCCAGGGTCAATGCCTTAAGCACGGTTGAGTTCATGGACCAGGGGGAGAATTTTATGTTTCACGATATCCGGGGTGACCGGGCCGATCAGCTTGTAGCGGATCACGCCGCGTTTGTCGATGATATAGGTTTCCGGAAGGCCGTAGACGCCATAGTCGATACCCACCCGGCCGTTGCTGTCGTATGCCGAGAGCTGGTAAGGATCGCCCAGGCGCTGCAGCCAGGCCATGGCGTCTTTGCGCTCGTTCTTGTAGTTCAGTCCGTAAATCGGCACCACCTGGCTTTTGGCAAGATCGAGCAGCACGGGATGCTCCGTATAGCAGGATGCGCACCACGACGCCCAGACATTGAGCAGCCACACTTTCCCCAGCATGTCCTTTTCGGAAAATGTCTTGTCCGGCGCGTGCAACTGCGGCAGCTCGAAGTGCGGCGCGGGCTTGCCGATGAGCGGTGAAGGCACTTCGCTCGGATTGCGCGTCAGTCCCACGCCGAGCAGTATCACCAGCGCCAGGAAAATCCCCGGCAGGAGGAGGAAGGCCCAGGTCTTGCTCGGTTTTGGTGCAGACATTCGATTCACCTCAAGTGGCCGGCTTGACCTGCAGACGCGGGGTTGCCGCATTCACCTCTTCGACCTCTTCGCTCTGACGGCGGCGCACGGCAACGCGGTATCTGCGGTCACTCGCGGCCAGCAGACCGCCCAGCGCCATCAGCACGCAGCCGCCCCAGATCCAGTTGACGAAGGGTTTGTGCTG
>Ga0209702_10002826_pt1 | contig 29078 bp, 34 predicted proteins | sample FRY01_FD_187210 | JGI IMG/M metagenome (GOLD analysis project Ga0209702, IMG submission 187210) | Freshwater microbial communities from Lake Fryxell liftoff mats and glacier meltwater in Antarctica - FRY-01 (SPAdes) (version 2) | ecosystem: Environmental > Aquatic > Freshwater > Ice > Glacier... | reverse complement strand
TTTTCTTGTATCTCCTTATTTAGGAAATACGCAGCGTACTTGGCGTATGCTGCTTTTACGGCTTCTGCATCTTGAGATGCGAGGTGCTTTCTTAATACTGAGTTTTGGTAAAGGGCCATCGTTCCAATTAATTCCGCTGCCAAAATAACACCATCACCCCACACTTCCAATAACTTTTTTCAGCGAGAGACCACCGAGGTTTTCAAAACCTCGGAGGTCTTTGCTTCGGGGTATTTCGGGTTTAATTAGACCTGTCAGGTTTCGAAAACCTGTTAGGTCTCGATGCAGGCTGGGGATTTTGGGTAAACAAGCGCAATCATTATAAATAACCTCTGGTTTAAAGAAGAAGACGCAGGTTGATTTCAGGGCAAACGCATTTAGAAAAATGACGCGCTGCTTATTTGCACAATCCTATTAAGAGACATTTTTATCGCCACAGAAACACAGAATTCGCTGAGGTTTTCACAGAGATAGGAACAAAATTCTCAGTGTCCATTCTGTGAATTCTGTGTTTCTGTGGCTAAAAACAAGTTCACTTGTTCGATAAGAATCACAGACTGATACAAGTTTAATGCGTTTTCCCTACCGAGATAACCCTCCATGTTTTCTACCATCAACGAAATACATATCAGTTACTATATGTGATGCTTGGCCAATTTTCGGATACCACAAAACCTCTGGTTTGCTCAGTCCAGCCAAATCTGGTTAAAGACATTCCTGCAACTAGTATCGAATTGCCATAAAGGTTTAGTTGACTAATCAGGTGTTTTGTCATCTGATTCGAACTCAGCAGGCGAGAGGTTTCGCTTGCTTGATAAATTCCAATCCAATTTGGTTTTTCTAAAATGCACCAGTGAAAATCTTCGTTAATCATACCTTCAATTTCCGAAAGATGACACCACCAATGTTTTTCGTGTTGAGGATTTGCTTCCATTGGTAGCATGACTTCATTTCCCAAGTGGTAAAAGAACTGTCCTTTCATGAATAGTTTGGGTTCAGTTTTTGCGACTCCAACCAAATAGTTGACTGAACTATGGTTTGAAAGTGGCATTTGATACTTGGTCAGCTTCTCCATTTTACGGCCAAGGTTATCCATTGCATTTGGACCAATCATTTGAGCGTGGTTAGGAGAAGCATTGCTTTGTAAATAGAACTTCAACGCAATTTCCCAGTGTTCCAGACAGTTGGTTCCTAGATCACGTACAATCAGGTCGAGTTCACCGATGGTTTGGTTTCCTTCTTTAATCTGATGGTTCTTGAGAACGACCTCGTAGCGTTCGTCCTTATCGAGAATAAAGAACAGTAGTTGCTCAAAATATTTGCCCATTGGCATGTAGCCAAGATTGTTGAAATGAGCGTTTACCAAGTCAGGTTTTTTGTCCAATTCGTTTAGCTTTTGCAACACTATTTCCTCATGTTTTTCATCCTTAAAATAATTGGTACGAAACGGATAGGCGAGGAGTGATGGACTGAATATAGCCCAATGAATTCTTCTGAGATGAATATTCTGAATTTGTGTACTCAAAGCGCTATTTTCCAAACCTTAATGGATCGGTCATCGCCCGTAGAAATGAGGTAATCGTTAAAATCGGACCACAGCAACTTATTTACGGAATTCTTATGTCCGCCAATACTGAAATCAATGGTTCTTATCGGTCTAATTTTACCAAGCTCCCAAATACGAATGGTCTTGTCTCTGCTACCGGTTGCGTAGAATGGTTTTGAAGGGTGAAAAACGATGCTATAAATGGCAAAGTTGTGAGCTGGAATCTTATTCACCAGTTCGTAGCCCGATTTCAAATCCCAAAAGTTGAGACGTGCATCTCGGCTACCAGAAATGAGCTGTTTTTTATCAGGGGTGTAAGCCAAACAAGTTACCGAGAAATCTACAGCATGACCTTCTAGTTGCGCTAATTGTTGGAACGTTTCAGTATGAATGATGCGAATTGTTCCATCGCCACAGCCTATGGCCATTTCGTCTTTATCAACCCTAAACGCTACGCAACGCACTTTTAAATGCGTAAGAACTTCGTGGTGCAGTAGTTGGAAATCTGGAAGACTCCAAACAGCGTAACTGCCATCGGCACTAAGGCTAATTACCCTTTTTCGCTTTTGATCATATTCAATATTGAAAATTGTCTTGGTATGAAGTTGAAAGAGCCGAATTTCCTTTCCTGCTTCTAGGTCGATTACGTGCATTCCGCCATCGTAATTCCCCACTACCAGCAAGTTGTGCTCAGGAATATATTTCAAAGCATAAGAACGACTCGGAAGACTAGCCACAGCTTTTACTGGCTGCATTTGCTCCAAATCCCACTCTACAACAATTTGATCGTTGCTTCCAGAATAGAATCGGTTTGAATTTCCAGCTTTTTCCAAGCTGTATACCGAACCATCCAGTCCCGTTAGTTCAGATACAAGTTCAACTTCCATGTTGTTTAATTATTTGCCTCGAATTGAAAAAATTACGTTTCATATTTTACCTCGAACGTAATCCGTGCTACACGGACAGTTTCAAAGTAACTTTTTAAAACTGAGTAACGCATCCTCATCAAATGATTTAGGGGTTAAACTTCGTGAATTATTTTACGAAGGTATTGTAAGCCCCATTCTCATTCAAGTTGGCATTCTATTCTCTTTGGGCAGAAACAACTGGGTATAGTTTAACTGAATTAGCGGAAATCTTCTGGTTTGTCGTTGATTTTCTTTAACTCCATGTAAGAAGCAATGGCCCAAATACTGAACATGGCAGCGCCAAATATGAAAATGAATGTGTTCGTTATCATGGTTGCTGTTTGTTTCCGTTGGTTATTTGCTTAATAAGAATGGCGGCACTCAGAATGGAGGGCACCCAAATTCCGACAAAAATTCCTTCTTCACGTTGTCCAATGAACCAGAGGTACACTGAAAAGAGAAAGGAGAAAAATGCCGAGACGAGGAAAAACTGGTCTGATCGTTTCATGTTGGTAAGTGTTAGTTATTGTAATTCTTGCTCCACTCAACATGACGACTCGAATAAATGTTTAACTATTTTTATTAAATAATTAAACAAAACGACAGAAACCATGTTTCATCATCAACTAAACACTTAAAAAAAAAGTACAATGAAAAAAGTAATGATTGCCCTAATGACGGTTGCCATAACCGGATCTGCTGTTTTTGCGAACAACGGAGGAAAAGATGGAGACGGAACGATTGTAGAAGTTGCGGCAGGAAATAAAGATTTCAGCACGTTGGTAGCAGCAGTAAAAGCAGCTGATCTAGTTGCCACGTTGAGCAGCGAAGGTCCGTTCACGGTTTTTGCTCCAACAAATGCTGCTTTTGCTAAACTTCCTGCAGGAACTGTAGACGGTCTATTGGAGCCAGAAGCGAAGGGAACCTTAACAGCTGTGTTGACTTACCACGTGGTAGCTGGAGAATTCAAAGCTGCTGCAGTAATCGAAGCTATTAAGAAAAACAAAGGAAAGTTTGAAATTACTACCGTTCAAGGTGGAAAGTTGATTGCTTCTTTGAAAGGAAAGAACGTAATTCTGACCGATGAGAAAGGAAATGTTGCTACTGTTGTAATTGCTGATGTTGCTGCATCAAATGGAGTAATCCATGCAATTGACACAGTTGTAATGCCGAAATAAGTACCCTTCAACCAAAATATAAACCGCTACCGATGAAATTCGGTGGCGGTTTTTTTTATGCTCTGTATCGAGCAACATTCTTTAGCATTCCTTCGAAGACGAAGAAGTGAAACGGAAGAACGCTGTACCAGTAAAGTCGACCAAGCAGACCTTTGGGGCGGAAGGTGGCAGTTTGAATCAATCGATTTTCAGAACCGTTCTGTTCTATTTTGAACTCCAGCCACGCTTCTCCAGGTAATTTCATTTCTGCATATAATAGCAATCTGGAATTGGCTTTATCGGCAACAAGTACCCGCCAAAAATCAACAGAATCACCACCAATGAGTTCGGTCGGGCTGCGTCTTCCGCGCCTCACACCAACTCCTCCGAACAGTTTGTCCAAAAAGCCTCTGATAGTCCAAAGCCAGTTGCCGTAGTACCAACCTCGTTCTCCGCCAATGCGCCAAATATTCTCCAAAACGTCATCTTGGTTTAATCCGATAGACATACTTCTGCTGTCAATGAAACAGCCGTGCTGTGGAACGTTGATGTGGTCGTAAAGCGTGTTGTCCGCAAAGCTGGATGCAAGTGCATCCTTCCAACTTGAAACGACATTGTTTTGTTCAATTCGCTGAAAAGCAAGCCTTACCGAATCAATGTAGGACAATGGAACAATTCCAAGCCTTTCCGAAAGATCATTTGGTTTGGCAATCACTTCAATCTTCATACTGTCGACCAGATTCGCTGCTAACTTGAAGGAAGTGGCCGTGACGAAATACAGCCAATAGGAAGATAACTTCGGAGTCATTACTGGAACAATCAGAATGTATCTGCTGAGGCCACGGACCTTGGCAAATTGCAAGAGCATTTGCTTGTACGTGAGCACGTCAGGTCCGCCAATATCATACGATTTATTGAGGGTAAACTCCTTACCTAAAACGCCATTAAGAAACTCGAGCACATTTCGAATACCAATGGGCTGACATTTGGTGTTCAACCATTTTGGCGTAATCATTACAGGAAGCTTCTCCACCAAATCACGAATGATTTCGAATGATGCGCTTCCAGAACCGACAATGATTCCAGCTTTGAGAGCAGTGACAGGTGCTATGGCTTCTCTCAGAACTAGTTCTACATTTTTCCTAGAACGGAGATGTTTGGAAAGGTCTTTTTCATTAACAATTCCACCCAAGTAGATGATTTGCTTACACTGGGTGTGATTGATGAGTTGGACAAAGTTTTGTGCTGAAATGGCTTCCAAACTTTCGAAGTCCGAAGTGCTGGCACTCATGGAATGGATGAGGTAATAAGCGGCATCAATGTCTGCTGGTATCGCATCCGCAGCATTATCATCCAGAAAGTCTATTTCGAGCAGTTTTATTCTTTGGTCGGAATATTTGCCTGTTTTGGGAAACCGTTCCTTATCGCGAACGCAGCAAACAACCTCGTGTCCTTGTTCGAGGAGTAGCAACAGCAATCGCTTGCCAACATAGCCGGTGGTACCAGTGAGAAGAACCTTCATGAGATTTTCTCAAAAGATACGAGCAAATTCAAGATTCGAGGCTATCCATTTTCTTTTGAACGGCATCTGCCTGTGCGTACTTGCTATCGCTGGCGGTTCGGTTGATTTTCGAAAGCTCGAAAGCTTCGGTCATCAACTTCTTGTACTTATCGTTGAGCTTTTCTCGCTCCGTTTTTTTCTTGAATAATCCAAACATGGTTTATGCTTTTATGGAAGACATGCCTCCGTCAACTTTTAGTATTTGCCCTGTCATCCACGAACTTTCATCGGATAGGAGGAATGCCGCTGCATTGGCAATATCTTCTGCAGTTCCAATTCGCTTCAATGGATGCCGTTCTGCATTGGCTTCTCGCTTCTGGTCTGAGTTCAGTAACTTCTCGGCCAATGGTGTGTCTGTTAATGATGGTGCGATGCAATTTACACGGATGGTAGGTGAGAATTCTGCAGCCAGCGAACGTGTCAGCCCTTCAATCGCGCCTTTCGAAACCGCTACCTGCGAATGGAAATTGAATCCTTGCTGCACGGCAACGGTAGAGAAGAACACGATGGAACCTTTGCCAGCTTTGAGCTTTGGGAGCAATGCTTGCACCACTCGAATGCCGCCAATTACCTGCAAATGCAAATCATCAATGAATTCCTCCGGTTTTATGCGGTGAAACGGCTTCAGATTGATGCTTCCAGGGCAGTAAACCAATCCGTGCAATTCATCAGGAACGAAACTCAAATCAAGTTCCAAGTCCAGCACATTCAGATGATGATATTCAATCTGTTCCGATGGTTCAGGTTCGGAGCTGTTGTACGTTCCGAATACATTATTTCCTTGATCCGCTACTTGCTTTGCAAGCGCTTTTCCAATGCCAGAACTGGCTCCAATGATGAGAATGTTCTTCATGATCCTGAATCTGTAAACACGCTATCGTCCACTTTTCTGTTCAATTCCACGTTAGAAATAATCATTTTCACCTTGCCCGTTTCGTATTTTCCTTGCACTTCATCTTCACGAACGGGCGTGCTACTAAAATCGCCACTTATTGCTTTCGGCATTTTGAATCTGCGAAAATCAGCAACAAATTCCATTTCACGTGGCAAAACATCTGTTGCGTTTGCGTACGTGTTAAAGTAAGTAACCGTGCCTTCACGTTTTAAGGTCAATTCCGATTTGTGAATGCGCCCGTCCTGTTTTCCAACCATCAAACGCATAATTACCAATTCCTCAGGATTGTTGGGAATAATATTTATGTTGTGGCAAGCAATGCCGTTCACGTTCGATTCTCCAGCCAAAATGGCGATGTAGGAACTTGGATTGTCCAACAATTCTAACTGCTGAAAAGGATTCTGCTTAGGCAGAAAAATCAAGCCTTTGGTCTGCACGCGGAACTTGTCTGGCTTCTTGTAAAACATCTTTCCAGTTATCTTCTCAATGGCCACACCTGGAATGTCGAAGTTCATCTGCACATCGCATTTCAAATCGTTGATTGTCGCAAAGTTGGTGCGAATCTTCTTGACGATTTCGTTGGCATTCTGCGCCCAACTGAAGTTGGTGGCAGCGACTAATAGGGTAATAGCGGTTAATTTTTTCATTATTCGATGATGTCTTTGTTCTTAAAATGATAGTGGGTGATGCCGAAGAAAACGAGTGAATGCAGCACAAGAATGCCAGCAGATTGCACGATTTCGGCAGTTGGTATTGGGTCGGAAAAGAGTCTGCGCCACAGTCCCATGTGGTTAGTAAATAGGAATGGCATGATTGGGTCGAAGAAACTCATTTCGAACGAACTGATCACCGTGAAGACGATGATGATAACCATGGTTAGCACGATAGGGCCAACGCTATTGTTAGAGAAGGCCGAAAGCATCAGCGAAAGTGAAGCAACAGTGGTCAAACTGATGAATGCGAACACGAAAGAAGCCATGAATCGCCAGAACAACTCTGCGTCCCTAATTATCACAAGTCCATCGGCATTAATTACCAATAAATCGCCAGGGCCAAATATGATAATCGATAGTCCGTAGGCGAAAATCCCTAGCAAGAGTAGAATTCCCAAGCAGTAAAGCATGGCGGTAATCCACTTAGCAGAAATGAATTTGAAGCGACTGATTGGTTTGGTAATGGAGTAGCGGAGGGTTCCCATGGCGGATTCGCCAGAGATGAGGTCGCCCGTAACCAATGCCACCAGCAGCGGCAATTGAATAATCAGTGTTTGGAGGATGATGAAACAGATGAGGTTTCCATTCACAACCGTTCCTTCTAGCGAGAACACCTGATCGAAGTTTTGGAACAATAGGTCGATGTATTCCTTCCCTGTAAAATAGAAAGATGCATCAATAAGAACCACCAATGCAATGATGGAGCCCATTCCGATGTAGCTCCTTGGGCGTGTAAACGCCTTAATAAATTCTGCTTCAAGTATCCGTCTCACGCTGCGGTCAGTTTTAGGAAGTAGTCTTCCAATTTGCGCCTGTGGTCGAGGCGATATATTTTTTGTTCTGCATTGGTCAGTTTTGCCACCACATTTGGAATAGCATCCAATTCTGTTTGGAAATTGAGCGCGTGTTGGTCAAGTATTACCTTGTAACCCATGGCTTCAATCATCACTTTCGAAGCTGGAAGGTCATTTGTTTCCAAACTCACAGCTACCGAATTGCTCGAGAGCAGTTCCGCTACGTTTCCTTGCGATACACAAATACCTTTATTGATAATGGCCATGCTATCAGCCATCTGTTCCACTTCAGAAAGGATATGGGATGACAGAATCACCGTCTTTCCAAATTCCTCTTTCAATCGAATGATAAGCTGCCTTAATTCAATGATTCCCTTCGGATCGAGACCATTTGTCGGTTCGTCTAGAATGATAATCTCTGGGTCGTTCAGCATGGCTTGCGCAATGCCTAGGCGTTGACGCATTCCTTGCGAGTAGGTCGAAACGCGGTCCTTCTCGCGACCAGTCAGACCAACCAACTCAATGAGTTCTGCAATGCGCTTATTGGTAATTCCTTTTGGGTAATAGCGAGCAGAAACCTGCAAGTTCAATTTCCCACTTAGGTAAGGGTAAAAGCGAGGCTCCTCGATAATGCTACCAATTCGCGGAAGCACATCATTCAGGTCTTTCAAATCAATCTTATCGAAATAGCGAACAGTGCCTTTATTTGGTTTAATCAACCCAACAAGAATTCGAATCATGGTTGTCTTTCCAGCACCATTCGGACCAAGTAGTCCGAAGATTTCGCCTCGTTTCACTTCCAGATTCAGTCCTTTTAAGGCATGAAAATTACCGTAGTACTTCTCTAAGCCTGTTACTGATAAAATTGTCTCTTTCACTTCCCTTGTATCCGTTGTGCTAATCAAACACACAATATTGTTAAATGTTTTTAATCAATCGTTAAACAAAACAATCCGCTGTGTGAACTAAGTCAAACCGTTTCTGTTTCGTTATCAGAACTTTAGACAAAATGAGAATAGCAATAATCATATTGGCCGTAGTGCTTTTGGTAGTCACCGCAGCACAGGCTTACATATCAATGGAAATGGCAAAAACAGAACAACAACCTTACGAAGTGCTTTGGCAGAACGACAAGCTCGAAGCACGCTATTATCCGAAGGCCGTTATGGCTTCCGTTAGAGATTCGAGCAGCAGTTATCGCAGCAGTTCCAACCAAAACTTCCGTGTGTTGGCCGGCTATATTTTTGGTGGAAATGAGCAGAAACAATCCATTGCCATGACAGCACCCGTTCACATGGCTTTTAATGAATCAGGCTCAGAAATGAGTTTTGTGATGCCAGCGGATATGAAAATGGAAGAGCTTCCAACACCGAAAGATTGTGGCGTGAAGTTTTCTGAAGTAGGAGAGAGGTATGTGGTTGCCATACGTTTTGGTGGTTGGGCCAGCGATGATAAAATTGCGGAGAACGCAGAAAAGCTCGTCTCTACGCTAAAAACCATGGGAATAGAACTACAATCTGAGCCTTGGTTCTTGGGCTACAACGCTCCTTTTGAGCTCTTTAATCGAAGGAACGAAGTCGCTGTGGAAATCAGCAAGTCTGACGTTGACCTTCTTAAACTACGCTAGGTCAAAGAATTTTTCTGACCACCTCAATAGTTGATTTGTAGTTTAGTGCTTTCGCAAATCGACATTCATGGAATTTAGTGTAATTGATTTAATCACATTTACTGCTTTTGTTTTACTTGTGCTCGGAGTTTCACTTTGGGCTGGACGAAAAGAAGAAACTTCTGAAGATTATTTCCTTGCAGGAAGAGGGTTGACGTGGTGGATGATTGGGCTTTCGCTCATCGCCTCAAACATTTCAACCGAGCATTTTGTGGGAATGGCAGGGCAAGGCTACATGGCCGAAATTGGAATGGCCATTGCCAGTTATGAATGGATTGCGGCTCTGTCCCTAATTATTGTGGCATTATTTCTTTTGCCGCGTTTCTTGCGTTCGGGTATTTACACCATTCCAGAGTACTTAGAATATCGCTACAACAAATGGCCACGAATGCTAATGGGTTTTGGCCTATTGTTCATGTATGCAGGCGTTACCATGGCAACGGTGCTGTATGCGGGTGCCATTGCCATGCACACCATCTTCAACATCGACATGACCCTAGGTGTATGGGTAATAGGCGGCATAGCAGGAATTTACACTATTTATGGTGGATTGAAAGCGGTTGTTTGGTCAGATGTAATTCAGGGAACGGCATTGCTTGTTGGAGGGGTGATTGTCACGTTTTTAGCGATGGACGCTGTAGGCGGATGGGATAGTTTCGTAGAACTTTCTGCCGGACGATTGCATACCGTTCTCCCTGCCAATCATCCCGAATTACCGTGGACAGCAGTATTCATTGGTGGCATGTGGCTACCCAACATCTTCTATTGGGGATTAAATCAGTTTATTACCCAGCGAACGTTGGCGGCCAAAAGTCTTTCGGAAGGGCAGAAGGGAGTGTTGTTTGGCGCTAGTTTGAAACTGATAATGCCAATGATTGTTGTCTTTCCGGGTATCATCGCCTTTGAATTGTATGCAGACCAGATACCGAATGCGGATCTTGCTTACCCAACATTGCTGAAAAACCTGCTTCCCGTTGGGATGGTCGGAATCATGTTTGCCGCTCTTTTCGGTGCTACCATGAGTACGCTCGATTCCTTATTGAACTCAGCAGCAACCATCTTTACCATTGATTTCTACAAGGCTTGGAAGCCAGAGGAATCGTCCAAGCATTACATCGGAGTAGGTCGTATTGCTACCTTGGTCTTTGTGGTCATCGCTTGCTTAAGCACACGTTTTGTAGCCGATTTTGGCGAAGGACTTTACAAATTCATCCAAGTGTGGTGGGGTTGTATCCAACCCGGCATTGTAGCGGCCTTCTTCCTAGGTTTCTTCTACAAAAAGGCATCATGGCAGGCTGCCGTTGCCGGCATGTTGATTAACGTACCCGTCTATCTTTTTCTGCTTTATCAATTCCCACACATCGCCTTCCTGCATCACATGGCCATTAGTTTCATTGTCTGTGTGGTGGTCATGCTAGTTGTATCAGCCATCAAACCAGAGACACGTGAAATTGTCTATCCTGTGAACGAAGGCTACGACATGAAGCCGAGCAAAATCGTGGTGGTTTGGAGTGTGCTTATCTTCATCTCAACCGTAGCCTTGTATTGGGTATTCAGATAGTGTAGGCATCGACATAGTGAGCGAACGTTCGGAGTTAAATAGGCAAGTTTCAAGGTCACTACTTGTTAGTGAAGTTTACTTTCTTTGATCTTCAATTTAAAACGGATAGATGCAGATTCTGGCCTTCGTTGGGTTTACGGCTTTGGTAGCTGCAATTTCTTACTGGTTTAGTCGGTCTACAGACGATAGCTCTTCTGATGGCTATTTCCTTGGCGGACGAAGCTTAGGAGCGGTTGTCATTGCTGGTTCGTTGCTGCTCACCAATCTTTCTACAGAACAAATTGTAGGATTGAATGGCGCGGCTTTTAGAGAAGGAATTCTCGTAATGGCGTGGGAAACCTTGGCCGCCATTGCCATGGTGATAACGGCCATGTTTCTGCTACCACGCTATCTCAAAGGAGGTATTACCACGGTTCCTGAGTTTTTGGAGAAACGCTACGATGTGGCTACCCGTTCCATTACATCTGCCTTGTTTCTCAGTGGCTATGTGATTGTTTTGCTTCCTATTGTGCTCTATTCGGGAGCGTTGGCGTTGAGTACCATGTTCTCCATTCCCGAATTACTGAATGTGAGCGAAACAACTGCCTTATGGATTACCGTTTGGGGTATCGGAATTGTGGGTTCCGTCTATGCCATTTTTGGAGGATTGAAAGCGGTGGCAGTCAGCGATAGCATCAATGCGGTAGGTTTGATTATTGGAGGCATGTTGATACCTGTGTTTGGTTTGCAGATGGTAGGAGACGGCAGTGTTCTTGATGGCCTGAACATCATTATTAAGTCACATCCAGAAAAATTTGAATCATTGGGTTCTGAAAGTGCTTCAGTGCCATTCTCGACCATTTTTACAGGAATGATGCTGGTTCAGCTATTCTATTGGGGAACCAACCAAGCCATTATTCAGCGTGCGTTGGGAGCCAAAAGTTTGAAAGAAGGCCAGAAAGGATTGGTGTTGGCAGCGGTTTTTAAGATACTCGGCCCCCTCATTGTGGTACTGCCCGGAATTATTGCGTTTCACCTATTTGGCGATTCGCTCACTAATCCTGACCAGGCTTATCCGATGTTGGTCAATGCTGTATTGCCAGCTGGTGCAGTAGGCTTTTTTGCAGCCGTTCTGTTTGGCGCCATTTTGAGTTCCTTCAATTCGGCCCTCAATAGTTCGGTTACGCTATTCGGTTTCGACCTTTACAAGCAGTATTTCGATAAGAATGCAAACGAGAAGAAAGTGGTTAAAGTGGGGAAGATTTTTGGAGCCTTCCTGGCCCTGTTGTCCATGTTTATTGCACCACTTATTGCCAATGCGCCAGATGGTCTTTTTGGCTACTTGCAAGAGGTGAACGGATGCTACAGTATTCCCATTCTCACCATCATTGTGGTAGGTTATCTCACTAAGTTCGTTCCCGCAATAGCTGCGAAAATTGCCATCTTTTCTGGTGTGGTACTATATAGTATCAGTCAGTTTGTGCTTAAACCAATGGTTATCGAATCAGGGGCTAGCTATCCACATTTCCTTCACGTAATGGCCATTCTTTTTGTGCTTAACGTATGCATCATGCTCCTTATTGGGAAATGGAAACCAGCCAAAGTGGGCTTCGAACTTGTGTACACCGACAAGGTTAATATAGACCCTTGGAAAAATATTTATCTCGCTAGTGCCCTAGTCACGGTAATAGTACTATTCATCTATGTTTACTTTGCGTGAACTTGGTTCGGTGAATTGCTAACCAACTCCTAAAGCGTATTTCGTTGATACCTAAAAACAAAAAGACACCCTTAGATAAACTCAGTTCGATGCCCGATCTGAAGAAGCAAGTGGTCAAATTCACCATGATTGGTGTGTTGGCCGTGTTGGTCGATTTGGGATTTTATTACCTCCTGCTTCAACTTATACCGGAGAAACTTTTTGGTTTTGCCCCAAACGAATCCGTTGCAAAGTCGATTTCCTTCCTCTGCGGCATGAGCGTCACGTATTCACTCAACAAACTTTGGACTTGGAAGAAAAAGGATAAATCCAGTTCGCGTATCGCGAAATTCGTTGTCTTGTATGCTTTTTCGCTGGTTATGAATGTGCTTGTCAATTCATCCTTGCTTTTTCTACTGCAACATTTCGCGTACATCTTAGACCTTCCCAACAAGTACTTCATTGCCTTCATTGGCGCCACAGGATTCAGTGCGGTCATGAATTTCATTGGTCAGAAGTTTTGGGTGTTTAAGTTAGAACCGAGCATCGAAGAAAAGGCATGATAGGAGGTAGGGTATTCGGAATGGTGAGGAATGTGAGCAACTTTCCCGCCTACCTACTACACAAATGGGGAATCGTCAAGAAAGAACCATTCATTTTACAATCAAGTAATGGCATTTCTGTAGAGGTTCCTCAAAGGATGATGCACACGGCCAAAGAAGTCTTTTTCACAGACGATTATCGCTTTGATCAGATTAAGGACCATGTCCTAAAAAACCAACAGAATCCCGTGATTATTGATGTAGGAGCCAATGTTGGTTATCTGTCTGCATTTAGTTTCACTCGTTTCCCTAACGCGAAGGTCATTTCTGTTGAACCGATACCGAAGAATCTGGAACTCTTAAAACGGAATCAACTGAGAAATGATGGTTTTGATTGGACCATTATTGAAGGTGTTTTGGCAGATAAATCGGGCGAAGTTGAAATTCAGTTCGACAACTCCGATTCATTCAGTACTTCGGCCAGCATGTATGGGCTGGATTCTGGCAAAGATTCGGTGAAGGTCAAGTCGCGAACGCTTGTGTCGCTCATGACCGAGTTGGCTCTTCCAGCCATTCATATTCTTAAGCTCGATTGCGAAGGAGCGGAATACGATATTCTTTATTGCCAGAGTAAAGATGAGTTGAACACGATTGCCTTCATCACCATGGAGACGCACCAAATTGATGAAGAACGCAGAAACCGCGATGCGCTAGTTTCGTGGTTGAATGGAATGGGCTGGATGACCGATGTGATACGCTCGAAGGTGCTAGCTACAAATATCAAGTTTAAAGCATGATTGATTTTAGCCAAATACCAACATCCGTAGCCGTTTGGTGGGGCGGTATGTCAGCAATAGCCGTATTCAACTTGGTTATGCTTTTCATCACCAGAAAAATGCTTCTCAAGAAGTTGCCAAACATGAGCCAACTGGTTCAGGGAGTTAGGAAGTATCAACTATTACTAGCTAGTATTTATACGATTGGATGTGGGTTTAGATCGATACTTCCAAGAGGAGATGTACGCAGAATTGTGTTGGTTGACCATTGGATTTCTGCCATCGCCATTGGACGTACGGTTGCCACCATTGCCGAGTTGGCGTTTGTAGCGCAATGGGCCTTTATTCTGTATGAAATAGGGAAGAGCACAGGTAATAAAACTGCCACTTGGGTGTCTAAGGTTATTGTGCCAATGATTGTGGTTGCTGAGTGTTTTTCTTGGTATGCGTGCACCACAACCAACTTCTTCGGAACAATAGTGGAAGAAAGTCTTTGGGCTTTTGCCGCAGCTTTAACGCTTATGGCTTTTGTTAAATCTCGCCCGCTTTATTTAGGTCAACAACGGAATTTCCTCACGGCAGGTATAGTTGCAGCTTTCGGATACGTAATTTATATGGTAACGGTAGATGTTCCAGCTTATGTGAATAATTGGATGGCTAATCAGGCAGATGGAAAGGTGTACGCTACACTTGCAGAGGGATTTCATCAGGTTGCAACTGTTTGGCGACAAACCTATGCCGTAGCCGATTGGCAATACGAATTTGTGTGGATGACGCTCTACTTCAGCATAGCCGTTTGGATTAGCATCTACATAATGAATGGGCCTGAAATGGATAAGGGATTAAAAGAGGACTAGTCCTCAATCACAGACATTCCGTCTGTTTTGCAGTTGAATTCTGCACTTTCAATCCCTAAGAAACTCAAAACAGTAGGTGCAAGATCTGTTTGAGAACTCGTGTACCATTGCTTAAAGGTTTCATTAGGCGAATTCATATACATAATGGTGTGCCTCACATGTTCGTTATCGTATTTACCACTATGACTTTTCCCATCACCTCCGTGGTCCGAAATAATACAGATTAGCCACTCTTCACCGTTCAGTCTTTTCGCCTCAATAATGCTAACCAAACTATCTATGTAACCATCTAACGTAGTTATGTAATTGGCGTATTCAGAAACATTGGGATTAAATCCATACTCATGGCCCATACCATCCAGTTCGTCAAATTGAAGAAAAAGTACGTCTGGAGTTAAGGGATTACCTTGATTCAAAAGCCCATTGGCTATAACGAAAACGCCATTATCGTTTATGCTTTCCGTTGGGGCGTAATCGGCAAAAGGTGTTGCTAATTCCTCATTTATAGGAGTCCAATTAACTACGGAAACGGTGTTCTTCTGTGGATTTGCTTGTTTCAAGTACTTGAAGAAATGCGAGAACTCGTTGAGTCGGTTACCTTCGAAATCATTGGTGGTTACTCTGTGCTTACAAAAATCTACCCCCGTGCATAAGCTACTCCAGTTTGGCCCACTAAAGGTTAATTCCTGTACGTGGTTCTTGTCTGTGAAGTATGTGTGTTGATTCTGTGCAAAAGCATACATAAAAGGCGAAAGACCCTCTTGCATGGCATCCGCTCTAAAACCATCAATGCCAATAATCAATACTTTTCTATTCGCTTTAAGCGGGTCGATGATAATAGAAGTATCTGCGCAAACGGTTGTCCACGTGGGGCAATTCTCCAAAATCGGTTCGTCTTTTTTGCAAGAAGAAAAAGCCATAGCCAAGATAAGAAGGAGCAAAAGTCGGCTTCTCACGTCTCAACCCCTAATTGATATTTATTTCCTTCAATATCAGCACTTTCTACCCAGTCTTCGTAAGTCAAGGTCTCATCAATAACCAAAGGATTTCCCAGATAGTCCAACCGCTTGCCTGGCCAAATGCAGGTTACCCATAGATAAGTGAAGAGGTTCTTCTGCTCCAAATTGGGATGGATGTGTGGGCTAATGTGCTCGGCATGATAAGCAGGCAACTGACTCCAATGCAAATCTGGCCGTTCGTGGTGCACCGTATGATACCCATTGTTGAAGGCAATAAAATTAATAACCGGTCCGGTAAAATTCCGAGAATGATTGTAAGGGTGATTCTCATCGCACCCATCGTGCTGCCAAAAGTTGGTTCCCACAATACCCCACGCAGCATAAAAATGAGGGATAAAGATGAGCAGCAGCGCATATTCCCAATTGTAAAACAAGAGTCCAAATTTAACGCCCTGCACAATTACCATTTCCAAGACATATTGACGAAACCATGCAGGTTTTTCCTTTCTCATCCGCTTGGCAAAGGTGTTCTCATCCTTCATAATACCAGGCGCATGATGGAAGAAAAACAACAGTTGATTCAGAAAATTCGACTTGTAGCGCAATTTGGTGGTGCGAATACGGTCCATTGCTTTCTGCGTGTGCTGATGGTGGCTGAAATTGTGGCCAGATACATAAGCACTTACACTGTGCCCGTAGGTAAACGACATTACAATCTGAAACAGCTTGTTTATCCTCTTGCTTTTGAAGATGGGATGATGGATGGTATTATGAACCGTTACAGCGCAAAGGAAGGACAGCACCGCCAACAGAGCCACAATCGGTAGTCTTAAATACCATTCGGATGGGAAATAAACCCAAGCCAAAACGGAGCAGGTGAAGTAGAGCCCTACAATTGCCAATGTCCTTCTATCTGCTGTGTACTTGAGCATCCCGCAAAATTAGCGATTAGCAGATTAGGCACTCGCAGACCGTTTATAAGACCGAATTTAGTTTTAGCCATAAATCCAAATAATCAACCTTGGTCTGTTTCTGACACAATGAAAGCTCCAGTTCGGCAATTCGTTTAAATGGATTACTAACTTGAAACTACGTTCTTTCGTTAAGATTGAGGCAGGAAGTCTTTGAATCGGCTGATTTTTGCTTTGCTCTTGGCAACTTTTCTACAAGTTGTAGGTTACATTTGCACCGCCAAAATTGAAGCAAACCGAATATTTCCTTTCCTACAAAGCAATGAGCTTGAAAATCAAGCAGTTCCTTTCGCTTTCACTCCTGTTTTTATTCTCCATGTCGCTTTCTGCGCAGGAGAAATATACCATCAGTGGCACCATAACCGATGCGGCCAATGGCGAAACAATGATTGGGACCAACGTTTTTGTGGAGCCCATTATGAAAGGAGCCACCACAAACGTGTATGGCTTTTATTCACTTACGGTGCCCGAAGGAGATTATACACTGAAAGTTTCCTTTCTCGGATACGAAACCTATTCTCAAGAAATTAAGCTCAATAAAGACTTCACGTTCAATCTGGAATTGAAGGAATCTATCTACACCAAAGATGAAGTGGTGATAAAGGGCGAGAAGAGAGACGAGAATACCAAAAGCTCTAAGATGAGTACGGTGGAAATTCCTATTGCACAGGTAAAGGAATTACCAGCTTTAATGGGCGAGGTTGATATTATCAAAGTCATTCAGTTAATGCCCGGAGTTCAATCTGGTTCGGAAGGAAATGCTGGGCTTTATGTGCGTGGAGGTGGACCCGATCAGAATTTGGTTTTGTTGGATGAGGCGGTCGTATACAATGCCTCTCACTTGTTTGGATTCCTTTCGGTTTTCAATGCAGACGCCATCAAAGGCATGGAGCTAATTAAGGGCGGAATGCCGGCCAAATATGGCGGTAGGTTGGCTGCAGTGCTAGATATCAGCATGAAAGAAGGCAACAACAAGAAGCTAGAGGTTGAAGGTGGACTAGGAATCATAAACTCAAGGCTAACTGTTCAAGGACCGATTGTGAAAGACAAAGGTTCGTTCATCTTTTCGGGAAGGTTTGCCTATGCTGGCCTTTTAGGAGGAGCCATTGCCAACGCAGCCACCAAAGACAACGATGGTGGAGACGGAGGTTTCTTCGCGGGTGCTTCCTACTATTTCTTCGATTTGAATGGAAAAGTCAATTACACCTTAGGGCCCAAAGACAGAATTTTTGCCAGTGGCTACTTCGGAAGAGACGTTTTCGGGTTTAAGAGTCAGGATGATTTTTCGGCCAACATTTCTTGGGGCAATGGAACAGGCGCATTGCGTTGGAATCACATTTTTACCCCAAAGCTGTTCATGAACGCTTCGTTCATCTTCAGTGAATATACTTTCGAATTTGGAGCGGGACAACAGGAATTTGAACTCAAACTTCAATCAGGAATTCGCGATTACAATCTTAAATTGGATTTGAACTGGTTGCCAGATGTGCGTCATAATGTGCAGTTTGGTGGTAATTACATCTACCATACGTTTACACCAAGTAGCGTTTCTGCCCGTACGGGAGATACAGAGCTTGACCTTGGCGGTGTTATCAAATACCACGCGCACGAAGCAGCCATTTACATTCAGGATGATTGGGATATTTCGGACCGGTTCAAGGTTAATGTTGGTGTTCGAGGTTCCATGTTTGCACATACCGGACCATTTGACCGATATGGTACTAACGAAGTAGGTCAAGTGGTTGATACCACGCGTTATAAGACGCTCGAAAACGTGAAGACCTATGCATTTGCCGAGCCACGTGTCTCAGGTCGTGCCATGCTTGGAAAGCACAATAGTATCAAGGCCAGCTATACAATGAACTTCCAGTACATCCACTTGGCGAGTTTGGCCTCCATCAGTTTTCCCACAGACCTTTGGATGCCGAGTACCGATAAGGTAAAGCCGCAGGAAGGTCATCAATGGGCTTTGGGTTATTTCCACAATTTCTTTGACGACAAGCTTGAAATAAGCGTGGAAGGTTATTACAAAACGATGAAGAATCTGATTGAGTATAAGGATGGATTCAGTCCAGATCAGAACATCAACAATAATGTAGATAACAACTTCGTCTTCGGTAGAGGAAATTCTTACGGAGCTGAATTCTTCATCCGTAAAAATGGTGCAAAATTCAATGGATGGATTGGATACACACTCGCTTGGACCAATCGGAAGTTCGATGATCTGAACGGTGGAAACTGGTTTCCCGCAACGTACGATAGACGGCACGACCTTTCCATTGTCGGTTCTTATCGGATCAACGCACGTTGGTCGGTTTCTGCCATATTCGTTTACGGAACGGGAAGTGCCATGACGGTGCCTGCCGCACGCTATTTTGTCAATGGGAATATCGTGACAGAGTATGGCGAAAGAAATTCGTTCCGAATGCCCGATTATCATCGATTAGATCTTGGAGCAACCCTGCATCCGAACCCAAAGAAGAAAAGACGCTTCAAATCAACTTGGAACTTCGGTATCTATAACGTGTATAGCCGCCAGAATCCGTACTTCATTTACTTCGCAACAAAAACTTCGGAAGAAAATCAAACCATCACTATTGAAGCGCGGCAAGTTTCGGTATTTCCAATCTTGCCAAGTGTAACCTGGAACTTTAAATTTTAAGATATGACAAGGCTTATTCTTTCCATAGCAGTAGTTTTCGCAGTTTTTGTAGCAATGGTTTCGTGCGAGAAAGTGCTGGATATTGATTTGCCTGATGCAGTAAACGGAATTGTGTTTGAAGGATACATTGAGAATGGCACTTTCCCGTATGTATTGGTAAGTAGAAGTTCCAATTATTTCTCTCCAATAAATACCGCAGCTCAGGCAATTGTGGATGCGTTGGTTGAAGCCGATAGCGTTTTCATTGAGTTTAATGGCAACAGAGTTGAGTTGCCAAAAATCTGTCTGTCTGAACTAAATGATACTCTTAGGGCTGAGGCTTTGGCACTGTTAGGATTTGACGAGCTTCCGCCCGGATTGAACCTTTGCCTAAATGCCAACCCTTTGATTGAAGGACAGTTTGGTACGACCTACAGAATGATAGCCTACGTTGAAGGAAAGGAATACAACGCGGTAACAACCATCGGTCAACCAGTAGAATTGGATAGTCTTTGGTACAAAGATGAGCTGCCGCTTGATAGCAATGGTTCCATTTGGTGCCAGCTTTCAGACAGGCCTGGAACAGAAGATTACTACTACATGTGGACGGAGAATTTGACACAAGGCCGATCTATGTATGCTATTGATGGCAGTCCGAGTTTTGGAGACAGGCTGTTCCAAGGCGAGACCATCGAATTCAACTTTTACCAAGGTTCAAATTTGGCTAACGATGATGGCAATGGTGATGATGAACCCTGGTGGTTTAGAGAAGGTGACACGGTGATTGTGAAACTCGGCATCATTGACCGTGAGGTTTATAATTTTTGGGAATCGGTAGATGCCGCTTCAAACCTTAACCCGTTCAGTGCACCAACACCCGTTTTTTCCAATTTTGATAATGGCGGAAGAGGAGTGTGGGGTGGTTATGCCACCACAGTTGATACGTTTGTATGTGTGAAATGAAATGGTTACTAGGTTAATCGTTATTAGGGCTCATCCTGAACCAATAACCAATAACCAATAACCCAATAACCAATAACCCAATAACCAATAACCAATAACTCAATAACCAATAACCCCGCAAGAAGAATGTCAGAAGAAATGGAAAGAAGAAGGTGTGTAATCATCGGGTCAGGTCCAGCAGGATATACAGCGGCCATTTATGCAGCAAGAGCAGATATGGAGCCGTTGATGTACACGGGGCTTCAACCAGGTGGTCAATTGACCATTACCACTGAGGTTGACAATTATCCGGGTTATCCAGATGGAGTGGAAGGGCCACAAATGATGGAAGACTTGCGCAAGCAGGCCGAACGTTTTGGAACAGAAGTTCGTTATGAATTGGTTACTGAGGTTGATTTTACTGGACCTGTTCATAAGGTCATTATAAACGATAAAGTAGTGTTGGCAGATTCGGTTATCATCGCCACAGGCGCATCTGCCAAATGGCTTGGTTTGGAAAGCGAACAGCGACTGAATGGTTTCGGAGTTTCTGCCTGTGCGGTTTGCGATGGTTTCTTCTACAAAGGACAAGAAGTGGTCATCGTTGGAGCAGGAGATACCGCTGCCGAAGAGGCTTCTTACCTAGCCAAGCTTTGCACCAAAGTAACCATGCTTATCCGTAGAGATGAGATGCGCGCTTCTAAAGCCATGCAGCATCGCGTAGCAAATACCAAGAACATTGTAATGCTTTACAACCACGATACCATCGACATTGTAGGCGAAAAAGGTGTGGAAGGAGCGAAGGTGCTAAACAACAAAACGGGTGAGGAATATGTAATTCCATGTACTGGTTTCTTCGTAGCCATTGGTCATAAACCGAACACCGACATTTTTAAAGGTTGGTTAGATATGGACGAAACAGGTTACCTGAAAGTAACTCCGGGAACCTCAAAAACCAAGATTGCGGGCGTATTTGCTTCAGGAGATGCAGCCGATAAGGTATATCGTCAGGCGGTAACAGCAGCCGGAACAGGTTGTATAGCTGCACTAGACGCAGAACGCTATTTGAGCGAGATTGGAATTCATTGAGATCTGTAGTCAGGTTATTCGTTATTGGACCGCGACCTCAATAACCAATAACCCAATAACCAATAACGAACACCATTGAAATTCCGTTCCGAAGTAGAAATTGAGAAGCCGATTGAGGAATTAATCGTGCTCATACAAAATCCTGAAGTAACGCTAAAGTGGCTACAAGGGTTGAGGTCGGTAAAGCACGTTTCTGGAGAATTGAGACAGCCCGGAGCAATCAGCAAAGTTGTTTTTGATTCGCCTGCCGGGCGTTTGCTTATTACCGAAACAGTGGTTAGTAACGACCTTCCCCAAGAATACATTATGCGCTATGATGGTCAGGGTTATGTGAGCTATTCTAATTACAGTTTCGAAAAGGTGTCTAAGGGGTCAACCCGATTCATTCTTCAGCAAGATGTAGAACTTAAAGGGGCACTCAGATTGGTAGAAGGGTTAATGAAAAAGACCATGGAGAAGCAGCTCAATAAAAGTGCTGAGAGTTTTAAGCGCTACGCTGAGAATCACTAATAACCGAACTCAGGTTAATAGGAAGGCTCATTGCCCAGCTTCCATTTGATGTTGCAACCCAAGCTTGGTTGCTGTTCGGCTGGTACTTCTTTTCCAGCAACCAATAAATCAAGCACCTTGCGCAGGTCTTTTCCGTTCACAGGTTCTGAATTTCCGGGACGGCTGTCGTCCAATTGGCCACGGTAAACGCATAAATCGTTTGCATCAAATACGCTGAAATCAGGCGTGCAGGCTGCAAAGTATGCCTTGGCTACTTCCTGCGTTTCGTCATACAAATAGGGGAAAGAAAAGTTCTTGTCCGTGGCCAATTGCTTCATCTTCTTTGGAGAATCATCAGCATAAAGGGTCACATCGTTGGAACTGATGGCAACAAATCCGATTCCTCGGTCTTTGTAATTATTGCCTATTCTAATGAGCTGGTCTATAACATGTATCACAAACGGACAATGATTGCAGATGAACATCACCACTGTACCTTTTTTCCCCTTCAATTCCGAAAAGGAAACCAAGTTGCCAGAAACAACATTTGGCAATAGAAAATTTGGGGCTTTGTAGCCGAGTTCAAGTTGTACGGTAAGTGTTCGTGCCATGCGCTAAAAATAAGAAGGGCAAACCAATTAGTCCGCCCTTCTAGAAAAGGCCTAGTAGGTTTCCTTGAGTTATTACTTTACCATTCTTTTCGTGTCGATTACTTGACCAGATGACTTTCAGATTCTTGAGCTCAACCGCCTTATCCATAGGGTCTTCTTCTCCACTCATCCTGTTCTGAGGTGTAGCACCGCAAAGGTTTGCCTCGCGCACACAAAGCTCCAATTCTTCCAAGCGTTCGGTAAGTTTGGTTATCGTCTCATCCTTTTGGACCATTTCCACCTGTTGCTGCTTGAACCCTGCGATAAGCAAGGGAATAAGTTGGGCGTAGTTCACACCTTTCAGTTCTATCTGAGCTGCAATTTCATTACCCAAACTGTCATACTCTGCTGGGTAAACAATATCTCTCGCAGTTTTGGGCAACACCTGCTCAAGTTTTTGGGCAATAAGCCCCATCTTATGGTCTGCTGGTAGCGGAAATCATACCCTACTGTGGTGAGTTGCGCAAGTAGTGTTGATGCTGATTGTATCGGTTCTACGTTGTCCATTAGATTTTCGTCAGAAAAGGTGTCATAACCGCCAGAGGCGATGACATCGCTACTAAAAAGTCCAGCTGAATTATTAATGTCTCCAACCCCGTTTAGTGGTGTTTAAAGGGCTGTTGGTTCGCCCGTCATTGCGAAGGAGGAACGAGCTTGGCAATCTCTAGCAAGTACGTGCCAACCCGAAACAGATTACCACGAAATTTCCCGCAATGACATGTCAGCAACTCCTTCCTACCTCAACCATTTCTGAAATTCAAAAGCGAGACCTTTGGCTTCATGGCAGAACAGAACAAAAACCAAGAGGCTATTCTAGCTAAGCTTGGAATTACGGCATTGAATGCCATGCAAGAAGAGGCGCATAAGGCAATCAGTACGCATGCCGAAGTGGTGTTGCTTTCTCCAACGGGTACGGGTAAAACCTTGGCGTTTCTGTTACCGATTATCGCGGCATTGAATTCGGAATTGGACGAAGTGCAAGTGCTCATTCTTATCCCATCCAGAGAGCTTGCCATTCAAATAGAACAGGTGGTGAGAGAGATGGGCAGCGGCTATAAAACCATGGCGGTTTATGGCGGAAGGTCGGGGTCTAAAGACAAGCTGGAATTAAAGCATCCGCCTGCCATATTGATTGGCACACCGGGCAGAGTGGCCGACCATATTAGAAGAAAGAACGTTGCCACACGCTACATCAAAACGCTGGTACTGGATGAGTATGACAAATCGTTAGAAATTGGTTTTTCGAACGAAATGAAGGAGATTATAGAATCCTTGCCCAACTTAGAAACAAAGGTGCTGACCTCTGCCACGCAAAAAGTGAAGATTCCCGCATTTGTGGGTATTACGAATGCCAAGCACCTCAACTTTTTGCAAAGTACCGAGTTGCAGTTGGCATTGAAGCTGGTTGTTTCTCCAACCGAGGATAAGCTGACAACCTTGGTGGGCCTGCTGCAACACATTGGGCCAAAAAATGGCATTGTCTTTTGCAACCTAAAGGATAGCATTGAGATGATAAGCAACCACTTGCACAAGAACCATATTCACCATGTGTGTTTTTATGGTGGCTTAGAGCAAATTGACCGAGAACGGGCACTAATTAAGTTCAGAAATGGCACGCACCGCTTATTGCTTGCCACCGATTTGGCGGCAAGAGGAATTGATGTGCCAGAACTGGATTTCATCATTCATTACCAACTTCCGCCACGACCAGATGAGTTTGTACACCGAAACGGACGAACCGCACGCATGAACACCGAGGGCACTGCCTATGTGCTCAAATGGGAGAAGGAAGCGCTTCCCGTGTTTATAAAAGGGGCAGAGGAGATTGCTTTGGTGCCAAGCAAGCAGGGTTTGGGCAAAGACTGGGAAACACTTTATATTTCTGGTGGGCGCAAGGACAAAATTTCGAAAGGAGATATTGCAGGTTTGTTCTTTAAGCAGGGTAACCTGAACAAAGACGAATTGGGCATGATTGAGCTAAAGCAAGATTGTGCCTTTGTGTCCGTGCCCCGTTCTAAATCAACGGAGCTCATTAAGCTGCTTAACAACAGCCGATTAAAGACGAAAAAGGTACGCATTAGCCTCTTGGACTAAGCAATCATGGAGAACCCGATAGAACCACAGGCCAATAATCCGCTGCATGGCGTAAAGCTGATAGACATGCTGGAAGCGTTGGTTATCCACTATGGTTGGGAGGAAATGGGCTACGTCATCGATATCCGCTGTTTTAACTACGACCCATCTATTAAATCGAGCCTTCAATTTCTGCGAAAAACGCCTTGGGCACGCGAAAAAGTGGAACAGCTTTATTTGCAGTTGAAGCGGGAGCAGGGGTAGTCAACGTCATTGCGAAGGCGTGACTGCCCTGAGCGAAGTCGAAGGGAATGAGTGAAGCGGTCTCCATCAAACCAACAGCTTACTTGATCATCGAGAGAATTTCTTTCCTCACTAACGCCATTCCCTTCTCGGTCAGTTGGCTGTATTTGGCAGCTATCAGTTCACCATCAATTGTATAGATACGGTGACATTTGGCAAAGCTGTTCTTCGGTAATGCTCTGGTGAGGAGGTCGGGAGTGAGGTTTACCATTGGGGCAGTATCACTTGTCTTGGAAGTCACCATCAGAATAATGACATCGCCTGTGGGTGCAATGCTACTATTGGAAATGACAATTGCGGGTCTTTTCTTGCTTGAACTTCCGTCTGTGAAGGGAAATTCAACGGCTACAATATCGCCTTGACTGTATGTACATCAGGCCGCTGGTGAGTTTTTAAAGAAATCATCCCAATGGTCGTTGGCCTTGTCATTCCATTCCTCCTCCAACTGCTGCTCGGCCAATTTAAGCCAAACAGTGTTTTCATTTTCTTCGATGTCTGCCTCAGAAATACGGATGCCCATTTCACGCGCTACCTTTAGTAGCAGGTTAATTTTATTCGGGTCGTTGCTATCTACTTTCAGAATTCGGCTCATAAAGCAAAGTTAAGATGAAATTCTGTTTGGGAATGAAGGAGAATGGAAGCCCAAGATTCTAAAAACTCAAATCCGAACCTACAGTTTCTGCGAAAAACGCCTTGGGCAAGCGAAAAAGTTGAACATTCAAATTCGAAATGTTTCGGAGTTCTTCATTTAGTATTTCGTGCTTTTGATGGTTAATAGAACACATGCTGAATCTGACTGAAGCGGACAGTATAACCACCAGCAACGCTGCCAGCTCTTCTATACACTACGCCCCATCGATTGGACATCGCTCAAAGGGCTTTTCTCTATCAAAGAGATAGCGGTACGTGGCGTGCGTTTTAAGAATCTTGCTTCCCAGTTGTTCGCATACGCGCATCATTTTGGGATTAAAATCGCCACACCAGTTCATTTCAATAGTTTCGTAAGGCAAGCCTTTGCCCCAAGCGAGTTTGATTGCCGACATAACGGTCATTCCAGAAGTCTTTGTCTAAGTTCATTTAATCGATTTTCAGTTTTCGCTGATATTTATAAACCATCCAATTTTAAGCCAAATACGTTGACGAATTCCGTTATCGAAAAACTTGTCGGCTCTATGATCTAAACTCAGTTCCAACTTGTTACCGTTGCTGAAAAAATGCCCAATGGTTGCCACAAATCGATTCTCTACAGATGGTCCGTTTCTATCAATACCAAATATTGGTTCATCAGAAAAGACAAGGTAAAACTCCTTTGGGTCTAGCTTTTCTCCACTTAGTGGAATCTCCAACGCAGCGCGGTATCGAGTTCTAAATAGAAACGGCTCATTTCGCTCCAGCGTTTGGTCAAACCGTATTCGGTGAGCCAACCTGAGATGTCCGATTCTGGTGCTCGTGGCAATTTGCTGTATTGGTCGGTGGTTTGTGTTCCATTGTTCTTCAATCCTAAACTGGTAGCCCAAACTGGCTTTCCAATTGCCAGCAAATTTCATGTTCAAGAAAAACTGTAAGTCCGTGCGCTCGTATTCGTATACCGTACCATTTTCGCTGTCAGTTCCATCACGGAATAAGAAATGTTGGTTTTCAATTTTATAGGTCTGGCTAAATCTTCCGCTTACAGGCAAGGTCAAACCCATTTCGGGCATCAATCCACCATAAACGGTTTGTGCTTGTAACGACTGATTGCAGACTGCCGCTAAGAACAAAATAATTAACCACCTCATTAGTACTGAAGATGGTCTTCGGTATTCATTCTAATGGGGCGTTTAAGCAACAAATCTCCCGAATCGGAGAACAAAAGCTCGTGATAACCAGCTTCCTCTCCAGTTCGGATAAATAGCTCCAGTTCGTACCTGACGGTCAAGCCTTTTTTCTCATTCTCATCAATAAGGTCTTCTAAATTGTCAGAAGAACCCGTCCATTGTTGCTGAAGCCTAATAATGCGATGATTGCTTGAAATAGAATCTAATCGCTTCTGAATGTTGGAGCTTAATTCATCTGACAACTCATACAATTTGAACTCAATTTCAATGTCTTGAATCTCGCCTGACTCAGAGAACTTTACGCTGTGCTTATGCTTTTTCCAGCAAAGTTTAGCCTCAAAGTATCTGCCAGTTTCGTTCTCCTCTGCGTACCACTTCACTCTTTTGGGAAGTTCATAAGCATCCTTGAACCATTTTTTCGCGCTTTCTGGAACCTCCTTGTTTTTAACGCGCCATTCACGTTCCACCTTCTCCTGCGCTAAAGACAAAAGGAATGATCCACAAAACAAAAATGTTAGCCCAAAATGTTTCAACTTATGTCCGTTTCGAATTTCTTGATTTAGGATTTAGTACTTCATGAGGCCTTCCGCTCCAACAAAACCACACTTTCTACATGATGCGTATGTGGAAACATATCTACCGGACGAACCCTTTTTACTTCGTAATTCTCGCTTAGCAATAGTACATCATGCGCTTGGGTAGCAGGATTACAACTCACATCAACAATACGATGAGGAATCAGTTCATTCAATCGCGCAATCACATCACCGTGCATTCCTGCACGTGGTGGATCAGTAATCACCACATCCGGATGACCCTCTTTCGCAACAAGCTCTTTCGTAAACACATCCTTCATATCGCCAGCGTAAAACGAAGTTTTCTCAATACCGTTCAGTTCAGCGTTAAGCTTCGCATCAACAATGGCAGGTTCCACGTATTCAATTCCAACAACCTTTTTAGCCTGTTTATCGCATGCAGTGTCTTCAACAGTTTCAGTTTCATTTGCCGCAAAGACCATAAGACGTTTATCTGCAAATCTATCTTCTGATTCGTCCAAATATCTATGGAATCCGGAAGTTGGATCCACAATTACTAATCGCTCATTTGCGAGAATGGCCTTGTCATCAGAAAACACACCCAACCAATCTGGCCCACGATGTCTGATTTTCTTCGCCAATTCAAGCACTTGCGGCCTGAGCGTTTGGCTGTCGCCTTTGATGTCAAATACCGCTACAATTCCGCACATGTGCTTCTCTAAAATTTGAAGCTGGCAAAAATAGACAGGAAGAGCGATTTAAGACTGTCTTCGGAGAGTTACTTTCTCTATAAAGAAAGTAACTTGACTGAATAAGTCTTTAAATATCAATGACTTACGATAAAATTCAGTTTTAAGGTACAAAAACGCTCAGAAAACCAAGTTTTAAGAGTTTAGACAAGCTCTAACTGAAGGTCGTCCTCTCTCAGTTTCAGTTTAGGATTATTGAGTTTTCGGAAAACTCCCCTAATCCTATCAGCATCTTCTTCATTGATTATGGGTTCAATCAATTTACTCATTCCAATCCCCAAAACTCTATTAATGACAACACTATCATCTTTAGAAAGTGGCCGTACACCGTTCACCAATTCAGATACATAGTTCTTTCTGTGTCCAAGTATAGCTGCAAGATCATTCTGAGTTAGACCAAACTTTTTCAATTGACCTTTGATAAGTGCTTTCCGTTGTTGGATGAATTGATTTTGGAACTGCACGATACGTTCAGCTACATCACTCGACTTTACCTGCTCATCAGTTACGAGGTCTTCAGCTGACCAATGTTCCGCTTCGTATGCTTCAATCAGATCTGCCAAATGATTCCTTACCGCTTTTAGAGAAGGGTCATTCTTAACAGATAGCCGAAGCCTGTTGAATAATGAAGTGGCCTGTTCTAGTTCCAATTCACTTCCAATTTTGGTCAGCTTCAAAACGTTCTCAATATCTAATCGTTCCATGTCTGTTTTATTCAATTAAACCTTGGTCTTTCAACCATTTGGTGATTGTACTCTTATTGTTTTTAAACGTCCGTTCATACTCATCATGCGAACCCGTCCACAGAATGCTAACTGTTCCAGCACTTTCTTCTTCATCCGTGCACAGTTCAATCAAAGTCATGGTACGGTGAATGTTCATGTTGAAAAAGTAGAACCCATCACTATGAACACAATCTGCATCGGCTCTATCTGTAGCTACTTCCTCTTTCGTTTTCCATGATGCTTTTGCAATGTCCTTTATCAATTGGTCTATTGCCTTTGCCAGCCCAGCATTTCCTCTGTTCTTTCGTTTGAGTTTGGTCAGATGCTTTAGCCCTAATAATTGCACGTCAAGACTTTAAACAGTACAAAGATGTAAAAGTTCCACTTATTATAGAACATTTAAGATTGAAATTGAAACGATACGTTTTCTTGATCTTTATTTGCCGATACAAAACTTCGAAAAGATATTTCCCAAGAGAT